>JAEEGG010003820.1_pt1 | contig 37225 bp, 28 predicted proteins | sample 9134161 | NCBI WGS metagenome assembly JAEEGG01 (sample SAMN16246543, study PRJNA631951) | gut metagenome | biome: gut microbiome; feature: rumen; material: CR-attached | host: Bos | place: Iran: Karaj | collected 2018-10
CATGCCGCCAATCCTTTATGCCGTTCCGTCAGCATCTGTGCGCTCATTGTTGCCATAGTCAATATTGCCATTATGAATAAAACGATTCTTTTCATTCTTCTCTCAATAACATTATTTCAGGTTCTCTTTGAAAAACGCCTCCAGCTTGTCCCAAGGAATCATGTTCTTGGGCTGTCCCTGTCCTGCTTTCTCCTCGTAGCCACCATCGTAGAGGTCGCAATGTGAGGCATCGGGGATGATGAGCAGTTCCTTGTTCTCGGGGTTGGGATTGGGCTCGCCGACAAACTTGTAGCCCTCGGCCTTGCCGTCAACCATATAGTTGAAGGCAGCCTCGCCAAAATAGCGGGAATGGGCGTCGGCACCATGCATGATGAGGACGGCCGAACGGATCTCGTTGATGTAGTAGAGGAAGCGGCTGTTGGCGTAGGCTTGTGTGCCGATGACACGCCATCCATCGTTCGAGTTGCCCGAGCGCTTGTGGTAGCCGCGTGGCGTCTTGTAGTAGTCGAAATAGTCGTGCACGAAGTTGGGCGCCTGTGGTGGCACGGAGTCAAGCACGCCGCCAGCCATCGCGCCGGGGTCGGCGAGGCGCTGCTTCGAGAGGTTCTCGCGATTGCGGTGGCGCCACTGCTCGTCGTCGAAAGCATCGTTGTAGTCGTTGCCGCTGACACGCGTCATGTCGTACATTGTGGCGGCCACCGTAGCCTTGATGCGTGTGTCGGCAGCTGCGGCATTAAGTGCTATGCCTCCCCAACCGCAAATGCCGATGATGCCAATCCTCTCGGCATCCACATTATCCTGCTTCGACAAGAAATCGACAGCTGCCATGAAATCCTCGGTATTGATGTCGGGCGATGCTGTGCGGCGCGGTTCACCGCTGCTCTCTCCCGTAAAGGAGGGGTCGAAGGCCAGCGTCACGAAACCACGCTCTGCCATCTTCATGGCGTAGAGCCCGCTCGACTGCTCCTTGACGGCACCAAAGGGACCAGAGACGGCAATGGCAGCCATCTTGCCCTTGGCATCCTTTGGTGTATAGAGGTCTGCTGCCAGTGTCAGGCCGTATTGTGTTTCAAAAGTCACCTTCTTGTGGCTCACTTTCTCGCTCAACGGGAACACCTTGTCCCACTCCTGTGTCAGTTTCAATGTTGCCATATCTTTATCCGTTTTGGTTGTGCAGCCTGTCAGCATCCCGCCCAAAAGTGCTGCGACTAATATTGCTCTTTTCATAACAGTATCTTTTTGCCGTTCTTAATATACAGCCCTTTCGACGGATTGCTCACCCTCATGCCATTCAGAGAGCAATATGCCCCGTCTTCGTTCTCTGTGCCATGCATGCCATTGATGGCTGTAGCGCCAGATGTCAGCGAAAGGGTTACACTTATATTGCTTTCGCCCGCTTTGAGGAATGAGCGCAACTCGTTTTCCGACAGCCCGTCGATATGTCCCAAACGCGTGTAGCTCCAGGAGTTGGTGCCATAGAAGAGGCAAATGTTACTGCCATTATAAAGCACGATGTCGCCAGGCTGAGCCGTAATCTGTTGGTTGCTTGTGGGCAACGAGAAGCCCAATGCCCCCCATATCTCGAAGTCGCCGCTGCTGTTGAGCGTCACGGTAACGGGCGCTTGCTGCAGCCTCTCGACCAAAGTCTTTGTGGCGGCATTGTCTTCGAGCGTTACGCTCTGGGTCCTTCCGTCGATGCTTATGGAAATTTTGTTCATGGTTGTTTGTTCTTTAGCAAAGTTCAAGGTCTTGAGCCAGTTCTCGATGAGCGCGGCTCGTTTCGAGTGGTTGCTGGCGTTTATCCACAAAGCGTCGCCCATCCAAACGGCATCCGGCAGCAGTCGCTTGGCATCTCTAACCACGCCACTGATGCTGCTCGAGTGGCTCGAGACTATCATTGCGACATGTTTCCCTGCCATTTTCGAAGCATTTTGGAACAAGAAAGTCTGCATGATGGCTGCCATCTGGCTCCACCAAAGAGGGGTGACAATGATGATGTTCTGGTAGTTGTCCAGGTTGGTATCCACAGGGTCGATGGCAGGGTAGCTGTCGGCATCGTCGGGATTGTCGTTGATAGCGTTCAGCAGTTCCGTGCCAAGCGCATAGCCGTTGGCCTCATACCTCAATCCCTTCTCGGCAGGCTGAATCTCCAGCACATTGGATGTTAGCTGGCTTCTCAGCGTGGTCACAATCTCGCGGCAGTTGCCTGTGTAACTGTAATAAACGACAAGCGTCTTAACAATATTGGCAGATGCCTCAGCTTTCACATCAGTTTTCACTTCTGCTTTCGCTTCGCTTTCATCAGAACAACAGCAGAACAACATTGCTGCTAAAAATAATAGAATCTGTTTCATGGCTTTCTTTGCTTTTTGAATATTTGTTTCATGGTTTCAGGGTCAAGCGGTTTCATCAAGGGCAGTTTCAGGCTCTTTACCATGTGAAGTGTCCCCTGCTTGTATTTCTGGAAATGCTCAGTCTTCAGGTGCTGTTGATAAGTCTCCTCTGAGGCATAGATTTCAAGGATGCGAATCTGGCATGAGTCCTCAGCACTCTGCATGGGGTAGAGACAGACGACTCCTGGCTCTCGTTCTATACTTAATCGGTCCACTTCGTTGGCAAAGGCGAGATATTCCTTCAAATACTGCGGATAGACCTCTATTTCAGCAATGCGGACAATCATATTTGCTGCAGCTGTCTCTGCCGATGGCTTTTCTCCAGTCTGGCCAAACAACCACTTTGCATTCTTCCATAGTATCATCTCCTTGAATGGTGCAAGATCAGGCTCGTCTGTCAGGTACTGCTTCATTCTCGCCAGACTCTTCGTGAGCACTTGTGGTGCGGCATAAGGGTAGTCGGAGCCATAGAGAAGGTGGTCGGGCGTGGTGATGGTGAGCAGCATGCGGATAACTTCGGGGCTATGTGCTCCGGCAAGGTCGTAATACAATCCGCGGAGGTTGGCTTCATAATCAATCTCGCCCACCATCTTGTTTGCCTGCATCACATGTGTCAGTGACTTCATACGTGGTATGGCCAACGGCAGATAAGCACCACAATGAGGCACCAACACCTTTATATTATTATAGCGAGCCAGTACGTTTCGGCTTATCATATTCGTCACAGCTCGTGTAGTCTCGGAAAGGTATTCCTGCATGGCGAGCGGCGTCTGCTGCATCACCTGACGATTGACTGGTTCTGGGCGATGCGGATGGAGGATAATGACTGCTTTCCGTTCATTCAACAAAGAGAAAAGCGTGTCAAGTTCTGGTGCACCAAGGTATTGCCCATCAACATTTGTTGCCAACTTGATACCATCGGCCTTCAATGTGTCGAGAGCATAAATGGCTTCGCGGATGGCAGCATCGACATCGGGTAGGGGTAGGGCAGCACAGAACAGGAATCTGCCCGGGTGTTCCTTCTTGATGCGAGCCGCTGCCTCATTGGACTGCCTCACTACCTCAACAGAAGATGGTTGTGGAGCAGCCAACGTCAGTACCGATGTCTGCACACCAGCCTCGTCCATCCACTTCACATGATTTTCCACATTGTATTTTGGCAGAGGGAACCCTTCGTCCATCAATCGCTCCTCCCTTTCGAGTGAAGACACAAACTCAGGAGTGATGATGTGACTGTGCACATCAATCACGCCCTGAGCGAAACCGTTTGCTGTCATCATAAGACCCAGCAATAATGCTTTAGTTTTCAATTCTTAACTCTAAACTCTAAACTATCAACTATAAACTATCTTTAAGCACCTGTACCACTTCGTCACGATTCAGGATGTAGTAACCTCCTTGACAGATGGGGCATGCATCGGCCATTCCCTCAATCTGTTCGGGCTTGGCACCGCAGTCGGTGATGTTCATCGCCAGTCCCAGTTCGCGCATCCACCGTTCCATCGTCTCAAGACCTTCCATCGCAATCTGTTCGTCAGACTTACCATCGGCTGATACATTCCAAACATTCATAGCAAGACGCTTGAACTTCTGTACGGCATCAGGCGACTTGCTGATGAGCAGACGGTAGTAGGCGCCGCTGACGGCAGCGAGCGTATGGCCATGAGTGGCATCGGTAAAAGCAGCCACAGCCTGTCCCAACATGTGAACCATCCAGTCGGTAGCCTTAGCACGGTCGATGAGCGTGTTGAGTGCCCAAGTGGCCGTCCACATAATGTTTGAACGTGCTTCGTAGTCCTCCGGGTTAACAATAGCCTTGCGTGAGCTGACGATGAGTGAACGCATCAGTCCCTCGGCAATGTAGTCGCTCGTATTGTCATCGGTTCCGGACAGATACTGCTCCAAAATGTGACTCATGATGTCGTAAATACCAGCCACCATCTGATACTTTGGAACGGTGAACGTAAAGCGAGGGTTCAGTATGGCGAAATCGGGGTTGCGGAAGTTATAGAACAGCTTGCGATTCTCCGAGTGGCTTGAGATAACCGAGCAGCTATCCATCTCAGAGCCTGTGCCAGCCATTGTCAGCACACAGCCCACGGGAATCCAACGGCAGGTTATCGGCTGCCAGTTCTTGAAGTAATACTCCCAAGGATCTCCGTCGTACCAAGCACATCCGGCCACAGCCTTGCAATAGTCAACGGTAGAACCGCCGCCCACACCGAGGATGAAATCGACATTCTCCTTGCGAGCCAGATGAGCACCCTCCAGCACCTTTTCTATAGTAGGATTCGGCATCACGCCGGCTATCTCTATTACATTGCAACCGGCCTTCTTCAGCTCCGCTATCACCTGATCGTAGATGCCGTTGCGCTTAATGCTACCACCGCCATAGCAGAGCAGCACCTTCTTGCCATAGTTTTTCAGTTCTTCACTCAGTTTGCTTAAAGAATCCTCGCCGAAATGCAGCTTCGTAGGATTGTGGAAAGTAAAATTGCCTAACATGATTTTTTGTTTTTAAGTTTCTTGCAATTGTAGTTTGATTTCGAGTGCAAAGGTACGCACATTATTTCATATAGGTATTACACATATTGGCTGAATGTCTACCAATTTCGCAGAAAGTGAATAAAAATGATAAAATTCATACCATTATTAGACTATTTATGGATTAAGGTATCTCTCACCATTTCATTTGCTCTTTCTTGCTACAATAAGTCTCATAACAGCATGTTTGGGGAGACAAATAGATGTTGTAACCGAATTGTAATCTCCTTTTTTAGTGTGTTTTGACAGGATTTCGTACCTTTGTCGCGTATTTAGAAAATATACGAAGATATGTCGATTGAATTGTTTTTCAAATTGCTTGGCTCACTGGCACTACTTATCTATGGTATGAAGACCATGAGCGATGCCTTGCAGAAAATGGCAGGTCCAAGTTTGCGACACATTTTAGCCCGGATGACAAGCAACCACTTGAGCGGTATGCTCACAGGTATGATGGTCACCTGCGCCGTGCAGTCTTCTTCGGCTACAACAGTCATGACCGTCTCGTTCGTTTCAGCAGGACTGCTCACGCTGGCTCAAGCCATCTCTGTCATCATGGGCGCCAACATCGGCACCACGCTCACGGCATGGATTATGTCGTTGGGCTACAATCTCGATCTTACCCTCGTCGTATTTCCCACCTTCCTCGTCGGCATGGTGCTTATCTACAAGAAACGCCATCGCGTGGTAGGCGACTTCCTTTTCGGTATTGCTTTCCTTTTCTGGTCGTTGCTTATGCTGAGCAGCGTAGGACGCGAAATGGACTTGGCTCATAATAATGATGTCGTAAACTTCTTCGCCTCGTTCGATACAGACAGTTATCTCACCATTATTGCCTTTTTGGCCGCAGGCACCCTCATCACCTGCGTGGTGCAGTCGTCGGCAGCAGTAATGGCAATCACAATCTTGCTATGCTCTACAGGAATTCTGCCCATCTATATGGGTATAGCTCTGGTGATGGGCGAGAACATAGGCACCACAGCCACTGCAAACCTTGCAGCCTTAGGAGCTGGCACCCAAGCTCGACGAGCAGCTCTGGCTCATCTCCTATTCAATGTGTTTGGCGTCATTTGGGTGCTTGCCGTGTTCTATCCATTTGTCGATATGGTGTGCCATCTCGTTGGCTATGAACCAGCCGGGACTGGAGGGACGGCACAGATACCCGTCGTCCTGGCCATGTTCCATACCTGTTTCAATGTCCTTAACACGGCCTTGCTCATTGGTTTTATTCCACAAATGGAGCGGATTGTTTGTCGGCTTCTGCCAATAAGAAATGCCGAGGCCGAGCTGCCAACTACGTTGCACTTCATCAGCCGAGGTGTAATCCAAACGCCTGAAATTGCTGTGCTGCAAGCGCAGAAGGAAATAGTGCACTATGGCGAACGCATGCATCGCATGTTTGGAATGGTATGCGCTATCATCGACGAGAAGGATAAGAGAGAGTTCGAGAGTATGTACGCCCGCATCGAACGTTATGAGACAATAGCCGACAACATGGAAATGGAGATAGCTAATTATCTGGAGCAAGTGGGTAAAGAGCATCTATCGGACGACTCAAAGGAAAAGGTGCGCGTGATTCTCCGTCAAATTTGCGAACTGGAATCCATTGGCGATGCCAATTACAAGATAGCACGTACAGTGAACCATTTGCGCGAGAACAAGGATGACTTCACAGCCGAGCAATACGTCAAGCTGCACGATATGCTGCGATTGGTGAACGAGGCCGTCGTGCAGATGATTGTCGTGGTGAGCGGGCGTCGCAAGGACCTCTCGCTTGCCGACTCACTATCCATCGAGAGCGACATCAATGAACTGCGCGACCAGCTCCGCAACGAGACCATTGTGGGCGTCAATTCACATCAGTTTTCCTATACCCTCGGCACTTTCTACAGCGACATCGTGTCCGACTGCGAGAAAATCGGCGACTATGTCATGAATATCGTTGAAGCACGCTTAGGCAAGCGTCTGCTTTGTTACAATGGCCTGCAGTTGAACCCTGACAAAAAGACAGTAGCCATCGACGGCAATCCCATAAACCTCACACCCACAGAGTTCGCCCTTCTCCATCTGCTTCTGCAAAACCGCGGCAATGTGCTTTCGAGGCAGCAGTTGATGGATACCATTTGGGCAGGTGTTATCGTTACAGAACGTACTGTCAATGTCAACATCACACGCCTACGCAAGAAACTGGGGCGCTACGCCCAAAACATTGTCAGCAGAACGGGCTTCGGTTATATGTTTGAAGAGTAAAGAAATAATCCCGTAGTGAGACACCTTCACTATGGGATTATTCTTTTGTATAAAGGACACTATGTGATGGTATGTTCTTATATATTGGTGTCCGGAACAAACTTCGCGCTTATTTATAAAACTGCTATTTAACGCTTCTTATCCTCACTTTAGCGTAATGGGGCTTGGAACGTCCCAAAGGGGCAGTAAGCTTTCAGGCTGTTTTCTCCAGACAGCAATGATTATGAGTTCGGGGGAAACCAGTAAAAATCTTTACAAAAATTTGTGTGTTAAAGTGTCACGTCTTGAGATATGGCACAGGGCGTTTTCCAACGCCGCACGCGAAGATTGCCAACGCCGCACGCGATGTTTGTAATTTCCACGTGTGAAGTTGCCCATCTCCGCAGGTGGAATTTGGCGTATAGGTCATTTTGCAGGCTGGAAACGACCATATGTTGTTCTATAGGTCAAATTGCAGGCTGAGATTTCGACTGCAAAGACAGTGCAAGCCGAACGCAATCGATTTTGATCGAATTGCTGAGGCGCCGCCTGTCTTCGCGACGTAATCTTGAATCACGGTGCAAAAGTACGGACATTATTTCATATAGGTATTACACATATTGGCTGAATGTTTACCAATTTCGCAGAAAGTGAGTGTTTATTGTGCAATCTATACCATTATTGCCGAATAATTGCCCCTTTAGATGTTCTTATTAACGACAAGCCAAACTAAATATAATATGTATGCCAGTATCATGACTATTCCTTCTCCGCGTGACAATTTGTAGCTGCTACGAGAGAACAACCAAAAGAGCAAGGAGCTGGCTGTGAGAAAGGTGAAATCTAATGTTGTGAGTCCTGTGACTGCAAGCGGTTTAACGGTTGCACATATGCCCAGAATGAAGAAGATATTGAAGATGTTGCTGCCAACGACATTCCCGATGGCCAAAGCGTTCTGTCCTTTGCGGGCTGCTACAATGCTTGTGGCAAGTTCAGGAAGACTGGTTCCGCCAGCGACAAGCGTCAGTCCGATGACGGCTTCGCTCACTCCTGCCGACCTTGCTATTCCGCATGCGCCTTTGACAAAGAGTTCTCCGCCGCCTATTAATGCACCAAGACCCAGAACGATGAACAATGCGATGCGTGTGGCGGACATTTGATTTGTCATGCTTTTGTCCTCCTTCCGTTTTGCCAGGCTAAACGAGTATGCCATGAATATACAGAAGAAGGCGAGCAGGACGATTCCGTCGCTTCGGGTTAGTATGTTGGTCTCGTTTCCGGTAAGCAAGGTGTCAAGAGCTAGGGACGATAGGATGATACTTGCCAGTATGCACAGCGGGATGTCTTTCTGCACGGTGTCTTTAGATATGATGATAGGGGAAAGGGCGGCTGATGATCCGGCAATAACCATCATGTTGAACAGGTTGCTGCCCACGATGTTGCTTACGCTGAGTGCAGTAGCTGAATTGTCGTTTGAGATGCTTGCAAGGAAGCTTACGATGAACTCAGGGAGCGATGTCCCGAAAGCAACTATTGTCAGTCCGATGACCATCTCGGATATTCCGAACCGTTCTGCCAAGCCTACTGCTCCGTCTGTCAGTTTGTCGGCTCCGACGATGACAAAGGTTGCTCCGATGATTGTGTATAATATATAGATGAACATAGTTGATGTATTTCTTGAAAGACAGGAAAAGCAAGGTCGTCCGCTCCACAATAGGAGCAGACGAAACTTGCTTCGGACGGTCATTTATTAACAGATTAATTTGAAGATTGTCTCTGCTTCCTTTCCTTCGAAGAAACGAGGTTCGTCCAGTGGATGATACGCAAAGTCGTAGAAGCGGAAAAGTTGTACGGCACAGAATTGACGGTCGTCGCTCACGCAGGCTTGCAATTGGTAGTTGCCCATGGTGGTGACAGCAGGCTTGCCTTTCGAGGCGAGTTCTGCTTCCTGTTTGTCTGCGGGAAGGGAAAGCAACTGTTCCAGTCGTACACCTTCATCGGCAGAATACTCTTGTATGACTGCTTTTACTCGGCTGTTTGTAGGCGTGTAGATGACCTTCTGACAGAGTCCGAAGAATGATTCTTTGATACTAATATAGCTTTTTGCGAAGACAGCTTTGGCCATCTCCAAATTCTTGATGTTTGACATTTCTTATTCTTTTTGTTAATGATACGATAAACTAGCGGTTGCAACACTGTGTGCAGCCGCTTTTCTTTGCTTGCCTTGAAAAGTGGAAAGATTCTGTATTGTTAACAAAGAATGCGTCTCAACGCTATGACATAATAGAATCGAGGAGACGCAGCCCCAACTCGTATTCCGCAGTCAGAAAGGCGAAAGAGTAGGGAATAGAGATTAGAATGGTAAATGGAACTCGCAGATGTCAAGCGACTGAGCATCCTACCAGACTTGCCACCATGTGTTGGAATGAGTCGGACTGGGCGTGAACTTCCTATTCGTTCTCCGTTCTTGGCAGTAACAACAAAGCCGGCTGGCATTTTCTGCTGTTCCTGCATCATGAAGCAGTGCAGGACATCACTTTGGGTGACACATTCTTCCTCTGCCGTTTTGCTGATGTATTCCGTCTGAGCAACATAATCTGAGATTGGCAGACCGCAGAATATTAACGCCATCAGCCAAAGGTGGAAGAGTTTGTCGTGTGAATGCAGATGATGCATAGTCGGCATGATTCGTTTTACTGATTCACTTGCAAAGATACAATTTCTTATTTTACTCTCGTTCATTTTACTCATAAAAGATGTAAAAAGCGAGTGAAGATTCGCCGTTTTATCCAAAATATTCTTACCTTTGCCCTTGCTATGAAAAGAATTCTTAGAGTTGACAGTCCAAACGACTATGCCCGATTCGTCGAAGCACCAGAACTGCATCCGCTCGTGAGCATCATCCACTACGATGAGCTGCAGCCCTTCCGTCACAGCCTGAACAACTATGGCGTCTATGGGCTGTTCATTCAGCGGCAGTTTCCCTTCAATCTCTCATACGGCATGAGGAAATTGCAGGTCAGTGATGCCTCGATTATTGCCGTTGGACCAGGACAGATAGGCGGCTTGGAAGACAACGGCGAGCGCATCTCGTTGTGCGGTTGGGTGCTGCTATGGTCGCCCGAACTGATGCACGGCACAGAACTGGAACGCCAGATTGATCGCTATCAGTTCTTTTCGTATTTCTTCACCGAATCGCTTCGGATGGAACCCGACGAATGGCTCAGCATCACGCAGTTGCTTTCTCAGATGCGGGAGGAATTGGTTCATAAAGATGATTCTCCTTCCTTGAGAAGCATCCTGTTGGCGTATTTGCGTCTGATTCTTGAATACTGCAACCGAATTTACCAGCGACAACTTTCCGAAGAGGATAGGGGCGAGGCCGACCTGCTGAAACGCTTCCACAACTTACTGCAAACCTATTTCCGCGAGAACCGTCAGCTGTCGAACGGCTTGCCGACCGTCGCCTATTGTGCCTCGGAGCTGGCCTATTCGCCACGCTACTTTGGCGATATCGTCCACAAGGCGACAGGCGGCACGGCCATCGGCTACATCCATAACTATGTCATAAACCAAGCGAAAAGTCTGTTGATGCAAGGACACAACATCAGCGAGACATCACGCTTGCTGGGCTTTGATTTCCCTCATCATTTCACCCGTCTTTTCAAGCGCATAACAGGCATCACACCCAGCTGTTTTTTAGGGAAATAACCAATTTGGTTGAAAATATCATGTTTCCCACACAAAATCTACTTTCAAGATGCGGAAGTTACTATTTCAAGTTTCGCAAGTTATATAATGTAGTTTAGTGGGAAATCTTGGATGTATTCGGTTTGCTCTCGTGATGTTGTGAAAATCCACACGAGGATTTTGGCAAATTCACACGAGGATTTCAGCAAATCCACGCGAGGCGTGCGGATGGATGTTGTCAGGGCGATATTGTGCCTTTGCCATGAATGCTATGAGTATCTTGGTCATGGAGGCAAATAACTGAAGTTTTCCATCCTTGTGAGGACATCACTCCATTACGACGCTGAATGTTCCCTTCGTATTGAACTTAGGCGAAGAAGCGGTGATGTTTACCACACCCTTTTCGTCTTGCGGTTGGATAATCAGGAGGGCCTGACCGCGGAAAGTGGTGGGCTTCAGTGAGCGGAAGGAACGGACGTCGTAGGGATGCCCTGTGCCGGCTACTGCAATATGTCGGGCACCAGAGGTCTTGATATCGAGAGGTATCTCGGCTGTCGGACAGAGATTGCCATCGGCATCCACCACACGGAGATAGATATAGGCAAGATCGTTGTGCGAGGATGAAATGACAGAGTTGTCGGCAGTACGGCCGCTATTCACAGGCACAAACTGTATGGCGGCAGGAGCGCCGGATGTGCGGAAGGTGACCTCTGCACGTTTACCCTTCACAACCTCTGCTTTCAGTTCTCCTGGCTCGTATGCCACCCAGAAAGTGGCGGTGTAGGTGTCTTGACTGACATCCTGTTCTCCAATAACACGGCCATTGACAGAAAGGCGGACGCGGGACTCACGGGTATAGACATTCACACGCAGGGAATCGCTTCGGTGACCGTTAATGTCGTGAACGACACCAGTTTTCAGAGTGGCATTGTCGTACTTCTCCGGACGGATGTCAACAGGAAGGTAGCCACACACATTCGGACCATCATAGTAGGCGCGGTCGTACCAGTTCCAATGGTTCTCCTCAGCCGTCCAGCACCATCCCTGAGCATCTTCATACTCGCCGTCAGTCACCGACGGACGTACAGCCATAGCTATCGGGCGCTCGCCCCATACCACATCACGGTAGTAGGACTGAGGCTTCTTCACACCAGTGATGTCAAGGTCGCCACACCAGGCGCAGAACCACGGCCACGCCAGCAGCTGTATCCAGCGGCCGCGGTCGCTGCGCTCGAGGGCATGACTGAGGCCCGCCTCGCCGATGTAGTCGATGGCCGTCCACTCAAAGTCGCCTATGACATAGGGGAGGCGCTCGATGGTGTTCCATATTGCAGCCACGGCATTGGGGTATGATTCGGTACCGCACATGATGCGCTGGGGAAACTTCTCGTGGTCGCTCTTGTAGCGCCGTAGCTCGTAGTTGTAGCCGCCCACTTCAACCAACTCAAATGCCCTTGGCGAATCCTTATCCCATGTCATCTTCTGCTGCTGGCGGTCCCAATAGTCGTTCACGGCGAGTGTCGTAGGGCGCGTGGCATCCTTGTTCTTGATGGCACGGGTGATAGCATCGGCAATCTCCTTGCCACGCGGCACGTCGGAACGTTGGGCTATCTCATTGCCGATACTCCACATAATGACAGAGGGATGGTTGCGGTCGCGACGCACCATCAGTGCAGCATCATATTCAAAAATGGTGACGCCCGTGCCCACAGGTTTCCCGTCGATGATGACCTGTTTTTCCTTTGAGAAGTAGTTGCTATAGTCGTCGCGCCGTTTGGCTTCTTCCCACTGGTCGAAGCACTCGTCGATGACCAGCAGGCCGATACTGTCACACGCATAAAGGAATGCCTCGGAAGGCAGGTTGTGGCTGGTGCGCACGGCGTTGTAGCCCTGCGCCTTCAGCAGTTCCACTTTGCGCACTTCGGCGCGGTCGATGGCAGCAGTGCCAAGCAAACCATTGTCGTGGTGGACACAGCCGCCACGAAGTTTGGTTGGTTTTCCATTGAGCAGAAATCCCTTGTCGGCAGAAAACGAAATGGTACGGATGCCAAGTGGTATTGTCAGAGCATCGTGTTCACCGGAAGCAGTATGCAGACTGACTCGGGCGGTATAACGGATGGGAGAATCAGGTGACCACAAACGTGGAGATTTCACAGTGAGTTCGGTGGAGACAACAACCCCGTTGACGGGTTTGTCAGCTGTAGCCACCACACGACCATCTGCATCTTTTATCTCCACTTTCATCACACAATTAACCGGTGTGGTGTTCTCATTGAAGACCTTTGCTGAAACCCTGACCTTTGCACTCTTCCCTTCTACCACCGACGCATCAACGTATGTGTCCCATTCGTCCAGATGCAGTTTGTCTGTCATCTCCAGCCAGACGTGGCGGTAGATGCCGCTACCAGCATACCAGCGGCAGTTCAGCCCTTCGCTGACTGTTCTGACAGCGATGGTGACCAGCTGCTCATCTTGTGTGTTGCGATTCGACTTGTCGCTTAGAATAGCATTCAAATCCACAACAAAGGGCATGAATCCAAAGACATTCATCGCTGCCTTCTTAGCGTTCACCCATACCTCTGCCTGATTATAAACTCCGTCGAAGCGTAGGCGGAACACTTTCTGACGGATGGCATCATCTACGGAACTGCCAGGCAGGCGGAACGACTTGCGGTACCATCCCGAGCCGCCTATCGTCTGACCTGAATCGGAGTCGCCAATGCTGAGCCGCGAGAATGGCCCCACTTGCCAGTCATTCCACTCCGCAGTCTGTTGGCGATAGTCGTGAGTGTATGCCAATGGCTCCATACTGAAATCGTGGGGTACGATAACCTCGTGCCATTTGGAATCGTCGTAATTCACCGCCTCGGCATTGATGGCTGCGCCGCGATGAAAGCGCCAGCCCTCATCAAATGATTGTTTACGCTGTGCCTTGACTGCCGAAGGGACTAAGAGTGCCAGACCAATGGCAACCATTAGGCATATGTTATTCTTCATGTCAATTATATTTAATGTGAGTTCGACGAAAATAAATGTTTATAAATTTGGTGATTAGCGAGAATAGTGTACCTTTATAGTTCTCAATTACAAAGTAGAACAAACAATAATCGCTATATTCTTTCCTCCGGTCAAGCGCAGCTGAAATCAGTTTGTTAAGCGATGGGATAGAATCCTCATCTGGTGATGTGTTGACAAAGTATGGTGTAAGTATTCATTCTTCTCAAACCATTAAAGCTATCGTGTATTTACTTGCCGACGCAGAAAGAAGAGAAGATGTTGTGGAGGACATCTTCGGATGTGATTTCGCTGCCGGTGATTTCGCCGAGGTGGTGGAGGCACGCTCGGAGGTCTTCGGCAACCAGGTCTGTGGGTGTCTGTGTGGCGAAGGCTTTCTTGGAGCGGCGGAGGGCTTTGAGTGCTTGCTTGAGGGCGTTGTAGTGGCGGACGTTTGTCACGATAGCGTGTGTGTCGTCGAGGTTGGTGGGCAGGGAAACTTCCTTTACCAAGGCGTTGCGGAGAAGGTCCAGACCGTCTCCATTGGCTGCGGAAATATGGAACAAACGACTGTCCGGCTGACGGTGATAGAGGTAAGAACTGCTGGGCAGCGTCATGTCGCACTTGTTGATGACTTGCAGGACAATCTGGTCATCCCTGAAGTCGATGTCTGGGAAGGGCTGGTTGCTTTCTGTCAAGAGCAATATGATTTTGGCTTTCTCGGCAGCCTGCATGGAACGCTCTATGCCCATCCGCTCCAGCTTGTTTTGTGTGCTGCGAATGCCTGCAGTATCAATAAAGCGGAAGGTTATTCCGCCGATTTGTGTCGTGTCCTCTATAAGGTCGCGTGTCGTTCCCTGAATGCTCGAGACGATAGCCCTTTCCTCACCCACAAGGGCATTGAGGAGGGTCGATTTGCCAACATTCGGTGCACCGATGATGGCGACGGGTATGCCGTTTTTGATGGCATTGCCCACTTGGAACGAGTCTGCCAATTGGCTGATATGAAGCTCAATCTTATCCATCAGCTCTGAGAGTTTCTTCCTGTCTGCGAACTCTACATCCTGGTCGTTGAAGTCAAGTTCGAGCTCGAGCAGGGAGGTGAGGTGCAGGAGTTGTCCTTGCAGGTCTTTGAGCTCTTGGCTGAACTGCCCCCGCATCTGGCTCATTGCCATCTGATGTGTTGCCTGTGTGGAAGAGGCAATGAGGTCGGCCACGGCTTCTGCCTGACTGAGGTCGAGCTTGCCGTTCATGAAGGCTCGCATCGTATATTCACCGGGCTCTGCCTGTCGAGCGCCTGCCCAGATGAGCGACTCCAGAAGGTTCTTTGCGATATAGGAACTGCCGTGACAGCTTATCTCGGTGCTGTCCTCGCCCGTATAGGAGTGGGGTGCACGGAAGACTGAGACAAGCACCTCGTCGAGTTCCTTGCCGTCCATATCCTTGATTTGTCCGAAGTGCAGGGAATAGCCTTCTGCTTTGTCAAGAGGCTTCGAGAAGATGCTTCCGGTAATGGCAACGGCATCAGGACCGCTGACGCGAACAACGGCGATGGCTCCACCTGGAGGGGTGGCAAGGGCGCAAATGGTATCTTGTTTCATCTTATTACATTTAATATTGAAGATTTAATATTGAAGATTTAATATTGAAGATTGAAAAATTGAAGATTGAAAAATGAGAGGTTAGTATTGTGAACGCATTTGGATGTTATGTATTGAGTACAGTCTGTCGTTCTTCTGGGGTGAGGCCGTAGAGGTCGAAGACGCGGGTGTCTATCTCCTGGTCTGTCTCGCTTATTTGCTCTCTTAGTGTGTTGCAGGCTGTGTTGTAGTCGTTGAAGTATGGCTCCCATTCGTCTTGCTGCGAGAGGGAGAGGCGTATCTTCTGCTTCTTCAGCTCTGCCACGAAGCCTGCAAAGTCCAGCTCATCGAAGGTTTGTAGGGCTGTTGTTATCTTCACGCCCTCCAAGTTTTCACCCAAACGACGCAGGAAACGAGAACGCTTCTCCTGCAAAACCTTATGAAGGGAGAGCATCTTATCGGCAAGGGCAACGAAGAGCTGCTGGGCATCAAGGGGTATTACCTTGATATATGTATTCTTTAGGTTAGGAGCAGAATAAAGCAAGTACCCACCAGACATTCTTAATCCATCAAACAAGCATTCGAACATGTAATTGTAAAGCTTTGAATTCAACCAACACAATACATATTCTGGAATAAAGTCCTCTTTGAATGAATGTACACAATTTGTATCAATAGATGCATATTCTCCATTCTTATCGAAGAATGCCTCGCAAGAAAGACCAATTTTTGATATGATAATCTTTGGAGATGCATAAAGAGTGTGTCGATTTGCGGATATAAAACTATTGTCTTTGGGAAGAAACGGCTTTAGATATTGTTTTCCTTGTTTTGTTAGCGTTGAAATACCCCACATCGTAATGAAGGGGTCAATCGTACCAGTATTAATGAGTTTATAGCCGACGCCTTCTTCGTTTATTAATGAGGCATAATCGTCTGCTTCTTTTGCCGTTGAAGTTGCATTTATATCTCCTACAACAGATAATGGCTGGCTTTGATTAATAACCTTTTGGGTAATTGCCAGTTTGTCATTAAGCAAGAAGCCTAATATTGTATCTTCAAGTATGTCTAACTTATTTGAAGGATACCATTTGCTTACAAGCTCTTGATTATCATCAAACTTACCACATAATACACAATCATTCCTACCATTCTGAATCATCGTAATAACAGGATAGGTTGATGCATCCTCAAAAACTTTCTTGTCTGAATAATCAATTAGTTGATAGAATGAGTATTGCTTGATTATAAATTGTCTTAATGCTGTACCATAACTTGCTGATAAATATCTATTGGGTGTAATATATGCAAGAACGCCATTAGGCTTTATCATAGATAATCCCTTCTCGAAGAAATAAATATATAGATCAACTGTTCCTTTTGCAGTAGAGTACTGCTTCTTTAGATAATTGTATTCTTGTTCAGAATAACTCTTTTTCAGTTCTATTGCATTCACATACGGCGGATTGCCAATCACGACATCAAATCCTCCTTTGGCGAAGACTTGCGGGAACGCTTTCTGCCAGTCGAATGCTTTTTCGCCGGCGATGGCTGGGTCGCTGATGAGCGAGTTGCCGCACTTGATGTTCTGGTTCAACGTGTTGAGTTTGCGACGGGGTTGGGCTGTGCGTAGCCAGAGAGCCAGTTGCGCTATCTCGACACTCTCTTCGTTGATGTCCACGCCAAAGAGGTTGTGCTCCAGAATCTCTTTGTCTATATCGGGATAGACGATTGTGGATTCGGTCACTTTGGCTTCCATTACGTCGATTTTGTGGTGCTCGTCTATCAGGAAACGAAGTGCTGCATTCAGGAAGGCACCCGAACCGCAAGCGGGGTCGAGAATCGTGATTTGCTTGAGCCATTCACGATATTGCGTCAGCTTGTCGAGCAGGCGAATCTTGGTTTGCTTTTGTCGGTGAGTGTCGGCAAAGTACTCTGCCTCGTCGATGCCCAGTTCTTGCTTCTTTTCCGTGCAGAGACGGCCTACGGTGTTCTCGACTATATATTTAGTTATGTATTGGGGCGTATAGAAGACGCCGTCCTGCTTGCGCTTGGAAACTGTAGGCGTTTCGCCATTGTTGATTTGCTGGGTGACTTCTTCGATTTCGCTGAGGGAGTTCTCGAAGATGTGGCCGAGGATGTTGACATCGACTTCACTCTCGAAGTCGTATTCCGAGAGGCGCTTGGTGTGCTCCACAAGCACAGCGTCGGAGATTGTGATGTTGTCGAGCACTTCATCGGGCTTGAACAGACCTCCGTTGTAGGCGAAGATTTCGTACTTCTTGCCTTGGAAGCCTGTGTTCATATAGCCGAAATACTTCTTGATGCGCTCGTAGAAAGGAAAGTAGTCGCCATGATCGTTCATTTCCTCCCACCAGTTGATGATTTGCATCATGGAGTTTGGGGGCAAAAGTGCGCAGTCTTCGGCAAAGAAGATGAAGAGCAGGCGGTCGAGCAGCTTTTGTGTCTTCTTGAAGAGCAGGAGCTGGTCGTAGTCGGGATTGTGAGCGACGATGTCGGCAAAGAGGTCTCGCTTGAACTGGGAGTAGTCCTTGTAGAGCGCCTTTGTTATCTGGTCTTCGCTGGAGACGGATTCCTGCTTCATCTTCAGGGCTGTTTCCTGCTTTACTTGCTCGAAAGCGAGGCAGAGGTACATTTCGCGAAACTCCTGCTCTGTGAGCGTGAAGAGGTTCCACTCAATGTGCTCCACCGTATTGTCGATGTAGAGGCGCAATTTCTCGAAGTTGGAAATGACGACCAATCGGGCATCGGGATGCTGGTTCTTGTATCCAAAGGCTTGTGTCTCCACTTTCGAGAGGTCGGGCGTCTTGTGGTCCTTCAGCTCGATGATGCCCACAACCTTTTCTTCAATCAAGATTGCGCCATCGGCTTTCTTGGAGTTCGTCTCGTTCTTCTGCTCGGTGATAAGGTTGAAGTCGGGCGAGGGATTGAGCGTGTAGCCAAGCACCTTGACGAAGAGTTCGCGCAGGAAACCTTCCTGGAACTGCTCCTCCTTCGACTGGAGGATGTTCTGCTGTATGTCGGCATTGAGGAAATAGCTTTGGAACATGCTCCACGCCTCGGCCATCCGTTCAGCAGGCAGCAGGGCGAGGTATTTCCTGAGGATGTTTTTTTGGAATAGCATAAAGGCGATGAGTTCGGTTTCTCGGGCGTAAAGTTACGAAAAAGATTTCATTCTCAAAAAATCATTTCCTACTTTTTTATTTATGTCTGTCTGTATAGGATTTAAATGCTTTGAGAAGATGTCTTGATAGTCTTCTCCAGTGGTATTATAAAAATCCTCGTGTGGATTTTGTAAAATCGACACGTCGATTTGCCCAAATGGACACGTCCTTTCTTACAAGTCCTTACGAGTTATCAGAAACCTTCACTCGTATTGGTCCCAGAAGGTCAAAGTGTGTTGAGGGCAGATTCAAGGACTTTGAGGTCGCGCTCGGTTGTTGCCCAGCTCGTTACGAAACGGCAGAGGGTGCGGTCTGCGTCGATGGGCTCCCAGGTCTCAAAGAGGACGTCCTGCATGATGTGCTTCATCTGCTTGTTTGTGAGCTCAACGAACTGCTGGTTGGTGCTGGAGTCGCGAAGAGGGATGCCTGCATCCGCAAAGATTTGACGCATTTTCATTGCCATGTCGATAGCGTGCTTGGCAATCTTCATGTAGAGGTTGTCCGTGAATAATGCATCGAACTGTACGCCAGCGAGACGGCTCTTGGCAAGCAGGGCTCCGTGCCGCTTCACGATGTTCATGAAGTGGCGTGGGGCATTACCTTGAGGGAAGACAACTGCCTCGCCACAGAGTGCCCCGACTTTTGTGCCGCCAATATAGAAGACATCACAATGGCTGGCCAGCCAAGCGAGGTCGAAGTCGCATTCCGAAGATGCCAGTCCGTAGCCCAGACGTGCTCCGTCGATGAAGAGTTTGAGGTCGTATTGACGGCAAACGGCAAGTATCTCTTCTATCTCTTTGGCGCTATAAACGCTCCCGAGTTCCGTGGGGAAGGTGATATAGACCATGCCCGGGATGACCATGTGCTCGAGTGTCGGGTCGGCATGGAAGGCTTTGAGCCAGGCTTCCAGTTCGCCTGCATCCATCTTGCCACCATGAGAGGGCAGGGTGATGACCTTGTGTCCGCTGGCTTCTACGGCTCCCGACTCGTGCACATTGATGTGGGCCGTCTGCACGGCTATCACGCCTTCGTAGGTCTGAAGCATGCCATCGATAACTGTCGCATTAGCCTGTGTACCGCCAACAAGGAAGAAGATGTCGGCATCGGGGCACTTGCAAGCAGTCCGGATCTTGTTTCGTGCTTGCTCACTCCAATCATCAAAACCATACGATTGGCTCTGCTTTCCGTTCGTCTCAAGCAGATGACAAATCACCTCAGGATGGGCACCATTGTTATAATCACTCTCGAAGGAAATCTTCATCGCTATTTCTTTTTACACCATGTATTGGCTATTATAAGGAATATCACAACGAGGGATATCAATCCTGCAATCATTCCATATTGCTGCATCTGCGAGGCAAAAGGCAGAAGAGCGACAAAAATGCTGGAAAGCAGAAGCATAATGACGGTCGCAAGTCTCAATCGCTTGATGTTTACCTTCTCTTTCTCTTCCTTGCTTGCAGTGTTGTACCCAGCAATGAGGCCATCGCCCTTACCCAAAGCAATGACTATGCTCATTATCAGAGGAATAAGGGCAAAGATAACTGATATTGTTATTTCTGCCATACCTTTATTAGATGCGGTCAAGCACAAGCTTGATGAGGTTGTCGATGCTGCCTTTGTATTCGGTGTTCATCTCCTTTGCATAACGGTTGGCAATTACCATGCAGCATGTCATGGCACGATGTCCGAGCAGGGCAGCAAGGCCGGCAAGAGCCGACGACTCCATTTCGAAGTTGCAAATCTTCAGCTCTTTTCCGTCGGAAACATAGCGGAAGGACTCTATCTTCTCGTTCTGATTCGGGTCTTGAATCTTGAGGCGAATCTGGCGTCCTTGTGGTCCGTAGAATCCGCCGCAAGCCACCGTGATGCCACGAAGCATTTCCTTGCCCGCAACTTGCTCTATGAGAGAAGGATTCGCGGTTGCCACATACGGCGCTCCTTTCTGCGGACACCAGTTCATGTGGCTGGTGAAAGCCTTCTCCAACTCGAGGTCGCAGACATCGTTTCTTCCAGCATAGTAGTTGAGCAAGCCGTCGAAGCCGATGCTCTTCACGCTGGCTATAAATGTGCCGAGCGGTGCCTCGGGCTGAAGGCCGCCACAGGTGCCGATGCGGACAAGCGTGAGTGTCCGATGTTCTGGCTTGTCCTGACGCTCCTTGAAGTCGATGTTGGCGAGGGCATCCAGCTCGTTTATCACGATGTCGAGGTTGTCGCAACCGATGCCGTGACTGAGGCAAGTGATGCGTTTCCCCTTGTAGGTGCCTGTGATTGTGTGGAACTCGCGGCTCTGTATCTCACATTCTTTCGTGTCGAAATGCGCGGCAACTGTGTCGACTCGACCTGGGTCGCCAACAAGAACCACGCGGTCTGCCAGCTGTTCGGGCTTGATGTGAAGATGGAATATGCTGCCGTCTTCGTTGATGATAAGCTCAGATGGTTCGTACTTTTTCATGGTGGGCGGTATTATTTGTTAAGTTCCAATCTGCGTATTTCCTTTTCGAGGTCCAATCCTTCGGCAGCGAGGCGTTCTACCTTGGATTCTAATAGAAGGATTTGCGACTTCGTTTGTGAGCGCTGGGCCTCAGTCATAGCGGCATACTTGTCGCGAAGGGCTTTCAGTTCTGCTGTCCTTGCCTCACATTCCTTCTGTGTTTCGAGCCAGACTTTAGCCTTTTGCTGAGCCTGTGGATTCTTGAAATCAGATGAGGTATAGTATGTCTTGCTGTCGTTTACGACGAAGGTGAACTCGCGGTTTTTCTTTTCATTCTTAGACTCTTGACGGGCTTCTGCGAGACGTTTCTTTGCGGCGTTGACAGCATTCATGTCTTTCCAAGTGTCCTTGATGGACGCGATGCGTGCCAGCGAGGCGAGTTTGGTCTTGCCAATCTGCTCTTCGTTGTAGATGCGACGGGTCTCTGTGGGAATGAACGTATAGAGGCAAACCTTGTCTTCCGGCTGGTTGCGGTCGGTGACGAACCAGCCCAACTGCTGGAACTCATCTATGACCATCATGTAGTCGTTGGCAGGCGAGTTGAAAGGCATTCCGATGTTCTCGGGGGCGAGGAACTGCTGGTTGTCGGCATCATAGCGTGTCATGAAGATATCGTAACCACCGATGCTTTCCTCACACACCGCAGCATAGTAAATCGTGATGCCGTCGGTGAGCATGAACGGGAAGTTGAAGTTCTCACCTTCCTCCTCTTGGAGTCCTTTCAGTTGGCGTTCCATCGACCATTCTCCACCGATGAGCGACTTCTCCTTCAGGCGCAGATGCCCTTTCTGGTTGGGTTCTGCATAGACGATGCGATTGCCCAACTCGTTGCAGAAGAGCGTGCAGTTGTTGTCCACGGACTTGAAGAACTCGGAGCACTTCATTATGGTGCCGCACTCCTGCGACAGCCTTATCTGCTGCAGCACCTCTTTTCTGGGCAGTACCACGCTGTCGATGAAGGTCACTTGCTCTGTGGCGTGAAGTTTGATGCGCGACTTGCGGGCCGTCTCCAGCAAAGCCTCTTCTTGGATGGTCGGAAGCTTTTTCTTTGTCAGCTCGGCAATCTGATGCTGCAGGATTTCCTCGGCAAGAGCGAAGTCATAATCAGCCATTGCCTCTTGGGGCGTGACGGTATAGACAGGCTGCTGCACCTTCTTTCCTCTGCGTTGGGCAGAAACAGAAAGGACTGCAAGCAAGGCTAAAAATATGATGAGGGGTTTCTTCATGTTCGGGCGATTATTTGAATATGAAATACACGGCGAGCACAAGGCAGATGAGTGCCGCGAGGTGGTTCCAGTGCAGGTGTTGCCCTTGGAAGAGGATGTTGGCGATGACGCAGAAGACAATCAAAGAGATGACTTCCTGTATGACTTTTAGCTGCATCAGGTTGAACGGTCCGCCGTTGTCGATGAAGCCGATACGGTTGGCAGGCACCAGGAAGCAATACTCTATGCCGGCTATCATCCACGAGAAGCCGATGACGGCAATCAGCGGCCAGTTCGACGAGATGCCTGCCTGGTTGAGCTTCAGGTGTCCGTACCATGCAAGTGTCATGAAAACATTGCTGCAAACCAGCAGTAAAATAGTATAAAGTCCACTCATTTTTGTTGTCTTTTTTATGATGTCGTGCGGGGGTTGAAAACGCCGCGTGCGGCGATGGTGATTTCCGCGTGCGGCGATGGCAATCCCCGGCTGCGGCGATTGCCAATTCCGCGTGCGGCGTTTTCAAGCCCCTCTTACGCTGTTGTCAAATACTCCTGCATAGCCGCTGCAGCACGGCGTCCGTCGCCCATTGCCAGGATGACGGTCGCGCCACCACGAACGATGTCGCCACCGGCAAAGATGGTCGGGATGTTGGTCTGCATGCCGTCGTTCACGACAATGGTATTCTTGCGGCCAAGCTCAAGACCCTGTATCGAATTGGGTACGAGAGGATTGGGACTTACGCCGACAGCTACGATGGCCTGGTCGATGGCGATGGTTTCGGTTGCTCCCGGAATGGGCACAGGCGAACGGCGTCCGCTGGCATCAGGCTCGCCAAGCTCCATCTTCTGGAGCACCACTTCACAGACATTTCCCTTCTCGTCTGCATGATACTCGAGGGGATTGTGCAGGGTGAGGAATTCTATTCCCTCTTCTTTTGCGTGCTTCACCTCTTCGAGACGCGCCGGCATCTCTTCCTCGCTTCTGCGATAGACGAGGAGTACGCGCTCGGCACCCAGGCGCTTTGCCGTGCGGCAGCTGTCCATAGCGGTGTTGCCGCCACCCACTACCATCACATTCTTCGCCTTCTTGATGGGCGTAGCGTACTCAGGATTGCTTGCATCCATGAGGTTGACGCGTGTCAGGTACTCGTTGCTCGACATGATGCCGTTCGAGTTCTCGCCAGGAATGTTCATGAAGTTGGGCAGACCTGCGCCGGAGCCTACGAAGATGCCCTTGTAGTCTTCCTTCTCAAGGTCGGCAATCGTGATGGTCTTGCCTACGACGCAGTCCTTCACGAACTTCACGCCGATCTTCTCCAGGTTCTGTATCTCGACATCGACAATCGCGTTGGGCAGACGGAACTCGGGAATGCCGTACTTCAACACGCCGCCAATCTCGTGCAGGGCTTCGAAGACAGTCACGTCGTAGCCGGCCTTTGCCATATCGCCTGCGAAACTCAGTCCCGAAGGACCAGAGCCGATGACTGCAATCTTCTTGCCGTTCTTCTCGGCCACATCGGGTAGAGACATCTTGCCAGACTGGCGCTCGTAGTCGGCAGCGAAGCGTTCCAAGTTGCCGATAGCGACGGCCGGCTCGTTCATCTTCAGGTGGATACATTGTGCCTCGCATTGCTTCTCCTGAGGGCAGACACGACCGCAAACGGCGGGCAGGGAAGAGGTCATCTTCAGCACTCGGGCTGCATCGAGGAACTCGCCACGCTCGATGTTCTTGATGAACGACGGGATATTGATGCCGACGGGACAGCCCTGCATACAGGTCGGGTTGGCGCAGTCGAGACAGCGCTTTGCCTCTGTCATGGCCTGCTCTACAGTCAAGCCCTGGTTCACCTCCTCTGTTCTCGTCGTAGCACGATAGACAGGATCGAGCTCAGGCATCTTGCAGCGCTCAATCTGCATGCGTTCCTTTGCCTTCATCGACTTGCGAAGCTCGTCGCGCCATGGAGCGGAACGGTCGGTGAGCAGAGAAGCCCCCTCCCCGCTCCCCCTTTGGGGGAGTGCCTCATTGCCGCTAAGTTCATGCTGGATTTTGGTCGAAGATGTGGCACTCCCCCAAAGGGGGAGCGGGGAGGGGGCTGCCAGCCACTTCTCATAGGCTTCTGCCTCCTCTGCCTTGAACGCACCGCCGCGTTGCATCATCTCGTTGAAGTCAACCTGATGGCCATCGAACTCAGGGCCGTCCACGCAGACGAACTTTGTCTTGCCGCCAACACTTACGCGGCAAGCACCACACATACCTGTGCCGTCCACCATGATGGTGTTGAGGCTGACGTCGGTCGGGATGTCGTATTTCTTAGTCAGCAGGCAGCAGAACTTCATCATGATGGCAGGACCGATGGCGAAGCACTTGTCCACCTTCTCGCGCTGTATGACTTCTTCCATGCCGACTGTCACCACGCCTTGCTTGCCGTAAGAGCCGTCGTCGGTCATGATGATGACCTCGTCGCTTGCGGCACGCACCTCGTCCTCCAATATGATGAGCTCCTTGCTACGTCCTGCAATCACGCTGATTACTTTATTTCCAGCTGCCTTGAGAGCCTGGATGATGGGCAGCATGGGAGCCGTTCCCACGCCACCACCTGCACAGAGCACGGTGCCGTAGTTCTCGATGTGAGTGGCGCGACCAAGAGGTCCGACCACATCGGCTATATAGTCTCCCTCATTCAGGGCGCAGAGCTGACTCGTGCTGGCACCAACCGTCTGGATAACCAGCGTGATAGTTCCTTTATCTTTATCGCTGCCAGCTATGGTTAGGGGCACTCGCTCGCCCTTCTCGTCAACGCGAACGATGACGAAATGACCGGCTTTGCGTGCCTTTGCAATCAACGGAGCCTCAACGTCCAGGCGGAAAACCTTCTCGCTGAACTGAACTTTCTTAACAATCTTGAACATAGTTAGTTTATTGAAAATTGAAGATTGAATATTGAAATTACTCTATATTATCTTTCTTTGTTTTTATTATCCTGATGAGTGTCGCTACTATTCTTCCACATTCTGGGTAGATTGAATTAAACTGAGCTTCGCTTATATAGTTAGACTCAAATAGCAATTCAAGCCAATATTGTGTTTCGTTTGCTTCTTTTAATGCAATTCCTAGTTTATGGATGAAATCCTGGGAGCTTTCTGCATTGATGCTTTCGCGTGCGTTTGCTCCAATACTGGTACCACTTTTCAGTATCTGTTTAGATATGACAAATTCATGTTTCTCGTCTTGTAGATATTGATATAACTTAATTATTCGCAAGGCAAAAGCCTTGGATATAATTTGTATAGTGTTATCTTCCCTCACCTTTTCAATTTTCAATTATCAATTTTCAATATTAATAATCTCGCAACCCATATAGGGAACGAGCACTTTGGGAACGCGGATGCCCTGTTCCGTCTGGTTGTTCTCCAAGATGGATGCGACGATGCGGGGCAGGGCGAGGGCTGAGCCATTGAGTGTGTGGCAGAGTTCTGTCTTGCCTGTTGCGGTGCGACGAACGCGGCACTTCAGGCGGTTGGCTTGATAGGTGTCGAAGTTCGAGACGGAGCTGACCTCGAGCCAACGCTTCTGGGCTTCGCTGTAAACCTCGAAGTCGTAGCAAATGGCGCTGGTGAAGCTCTGGTCGCCACCGCAAAGGCGAAGGATGCGATAGGGGAGTTCAAGCTTCTGCAACAGGCCTTCCACGTGGGCAAGCATCTCCTTGTGGCTCTCTGCACTATGTTCCGGCGTGTCGATTCGTACGATTTCTATCTTGCTAAACTCATGCAGACGGTTCAATCCACGCACGTCCTTGCCATAACTACCTGCTTCACGACGGAAACATTGGGTGTAGGCGCAGTTCTTGATAGGCAGGTTCTTCTCGTCGAGAATCACATCGCGATAGATGTTCGTCACGGGCACCTCGGCTGTCGGGATGAGGTAGAGGTCATCGACTTCGCAATGATACATCTGGCCCTCCTTGTCGGGCAGCTGTCCTGTGCCATAGCCCGATGCGGCATTCACGACAGTGGGAGGCATGATTTCCTCGTAGCCGGACTTCTGCGCCTCGTCGAGGAAGAAGTCGATCAAAGCACGTTGCAGTCTTGCACCCTTGCCTCTATAGACAGGGAAACCTGCGCCCGTTATCTTCACACCAAGGTCGAAGTCGATGAGATTGTACTTCTTGGCGAGTTCCCAATGCGGAAGAGCCTCCCCCGTCCCCTCCAAAGGAGGGGTGAGTGGTTTCCAGACCTTGTTGAATTCCGCTACAGTGAGGTAGTTCTCCCCTCCTTCGGAGGGGTTGGGGGAGGCTTTCACTACAAGGTTGTCTTCGGCACATGTCCCTTCGGGTACCTCGTCGTAGGGAATGTTGGGAATCTGGCAGAGCAGACGAGTGAGTTCCTGCTCAGCAGTCTCCTTCTTGTCCTCGAGTTCCTTGCTTGTTTCCTTGAGAGCAGCCACTTTGGCCTTGACTTCTTCTGCCTCTTCTCGCTTTCCCTGCTTCATGAGCATGCCAATCTCTGCGGCAAGCTTCTTAGCGGCTGAGAGGTTCTGGTCAAGCTCAGTTTGTGCCTGACGACGGCTCTTATCGACGGCAATCACTTCTTCTATTGCCTGACGAGCACCTGTGAAGTGCTTCTTTTCCAATCCCGCGATGACGCGTTCGGTTTGTTCTGTGATGAGTTTAAGTGTAAGCATATATTGTATTTACTATTTAACGATTTACTATTTACGATTTATTGTTTCACCTTTTCACCTTTTCAATTTTTCACTTTTTCCTCAGAACGGCAGCCAGACAAATGCTGCGGCGTCCCAAAGTGCGTGACTGATGATGATTGCTTTCAGATTCTGAGGCATAAGCCAATAGAGCCCGCCCCAAACAATGCCGCAAACAAGGGCTGCCATGATGAGCATGAAGTTGCCTGATGGCAGATGAACCGCGGTATAACAGGCGGTGGTCAACAGGAAAGCGACAAAGGGCGAACGGTATTTAGATAGTGTCCTCTGCACATAGCCTCTCCAGAATATCTCTTCGGCAGGTCCGATGACGAAGAGCAGGAGCAAAGCAAGCAGAGTAGGCGAGACATTTCCCTTTATATTATATATAAGGTTCACTTGCGCGCGCGAAAAAGAAAAAAGGAGTTGGGAGAGTTTGTCGCCAACCCAGAAGACGCCCCATAATGAGGCTGCTATGAGAATGCCCATGAGGACAGTTGCAGTCTTTGCACCAGACAGGTCGCTTTCTGTCCCGATGCTCTTGCTTCCGCCAAAAGCAAAGGCGAAGCATGTGAGCACGATTGCCGAAGCCGTCATGCAAGGCCAGAAGTTTATGTGGGGCGATGTCCAGGGCGAGAACATGATGAACCATAGCAAGGCAGCTACAAGCAGACTCAGCACGAGTTTGCTTTTGTCGCGTATCTTTATGGAGTTGCTTGGCATTCTGTTCATGTTCTTATGTCAGCGCTTCGATGATGAGTCCTATTGCGAGTGTCAGGCTGAAGGCAAGCTGTAGTTTGGCCGTCGCTTCATCAAGGGTGGCAATGGCTTTGATGCCTTCTGTCTTGCAGGACAGCATCTTTTTACTGTTCTTTATTGCCAATGGGAGACTGATAATGGCGAGCAACGTCCAAGGGCTTTCGCATCCCAGAAGCACCATTATCAAGAGCCAGCAATATGGCATGATGATTTCGAAAATGTAGATTTTGATGGATTCTGAGCGTCCTGCAAGAATTGGGAAAGTTCGTATGCCTGCCCGTTTGTCAGTCTCAATGTCTCGAGTATTGTTGACGTGAAGGATGGCAACTGTAATGCTTCCTACAGGAATTGCGAGCAAGAGGACTGCCAGCACGATTTCGCCACTACAAATGAATGTCGTCCCAAGCATTGGCAGCACAGAATAGCAAGCCATGATGACGAGGTCGCCAAGAGCGGCATACTTCAAAGGCGGATAGAGCAAGGAAAGGGCTATGCCTGCCAAGCCGAACCACAATAGAGTGATGCCTGTCAAATAAACCATCAGCAAGCCCATCACGACTGCTGCGACTTGCAAGGTGACAGAGAGAGTATATACTTCCTTGGGCGTGAACTGCTTGTCTGTGAGGATGCGAACACCAAAAGTGTCGGGGGCATCCACGCTTTTACGATAGTCATGGTAGTCGCTCCAGACATTGCCTGCAGCATGAACAAGCACGATATTCACAAGAGCTAAGACGCCGAGCCACCATGATACCTCGAAACCCTTGCTCCAGAGGAACATCATCGTGACTAAGACGGGCATTGTGGAGGCAGGGAAAGACCAAGGCCTTGTTGCCAGCACCCACTCTTTTATCGTATGTTGTCCTATCATAGTGTTCTTAAAAACACAGTCCCCTCGCTGCTGAAAGCATGAGGGGACCTTGATTTGAGTTGTGATTGTCTGTTTCAGATGAGCGTGGACGCCCTTATGCCTCAGCAGTGACAGGAACTACACTGACAGTACTACGGTCGAGGCGACCTTTCCTGAACTGTACGGTTCCGTCAACGAGAGCATAGAGAGTGTTGTCCTTGCCCATAGCAACGTTAGTGCCGGGATAGTGACGAGTGCCACGCTGACGAACAATGATGTTGCCTGCTACGCACTTCTCACCACCAAAAATCTTGACGCCCAGTCTTTGAGCGTGTGATTCGCGTCCGTTCTTAGAACTACCTACACCTTTTTTATGTGCCATTTTTGTTTAGTCTTTAGCGTTAAACATTAAGCGTTGATACCCTTGATGGTCAGCTCGGTGAACTGCTGGCGATGGCCGTTGAGCTTGCGATAGCCCTTACGACGCTTCTTGTGGAAGACAAGAACCTTGTCGCCCTTTACCAGGGGTGAAACGACTTCAGCCGTAACCTTTGCGCCTTCAACGGTGGGAGTGCCCACTGTGATGGTGCCGTTATCGACCAACAACACATTCTCAAATTCAACAGTCTTACCGGCTTCAGCGTCGGTAATGTGATGTACGAAGAGCTTCTGCCCCTCTTCAACACGGAACTGCTGACCGTTAATCTCTACGATTGCGTACATTTTATTTAATTATTATAACGGGTTTGACCGCGGGGCGGAGCCAGCTCGTGACCCTCTTTTTCTGGCCTCTACGGCATAAATCGGCTGCAAAGGTACGGCTTTTTCCTCTTTTCGCCAAATGTTTTGAGGATTATTTTAATAAAAAGAGGAATGAAGTGCCGCAAAAGGCGTTAACTTGCATCTTTTAGGAAGAAATACTTCGAATTGCTTGGCACTTCGGAGAATTGTTTGTACCTTTGCACAGGCAGAACAGGCATAAGTCCGTACGTAAGTGTAGCATAACAATGAAATCAGAAACGTTCATCAAACAACTTTCTCCGATTTGTTTTTGGGATATAGACAAGGACACGTTTGACCCGGACCTATACCCGGCCCACATCATTCCCCGTGTGCTGGAGTGCGGGACATTGGACGATTGGCGTCTTATAAAGTCGTACTATGGCATGGATAAGATTGTGGAAGTCTGCAAGAAAGCAAGGACATTGGATGTCATCAGCCTAGCTTTTGTATGTGCCATGTCAGGCACAAAGAAGGAGGATTACAGATGTTATCATACGAGACAGTCGAATCCCACACTTTGGAACTCTTGAGGCAACTCATGGAGGCTCCACTGCTTCGGCAGACCCGACTTGTCGGGGGTACTGCCCTTGCCCTGCAATATGGGCATCGGTCGTCTGTTGACCTTGATTTCTTCGGAGATGCGCAAGCCACGACGGAAGAACTTAGCCAATGCCTTGGGCAACTGGGTAAGGTAACGCTTTTAGGGCAAGGGAAGATGATTAAGGGTTTTGCACTTGACGATGTGAGGATAGACATCGTCAACTATACATATCCTTGGCTCGAAGAGGCTGTCATTGAGGATGGTCTTAGATTGGCATCACCCACCGACATTGCAGCCATGAAGGTCTATGCCATTGAGAACAGGGGTTCAAGGAAAGATTTCATTGATATGTACTTCCTCCTGAAGCATTATTCCTTGGATGAAGTTCTGTCATTTTATAAGCGCAAATATCCAGAACACTCCGAGTTCGTAGCCCTTCGCAGCCTGACCTACTTCGATGATGCCGAGTCCTTTGCCATGCCAAAGATGTATGCCGGCTTTGACTGGGAAGAACTGAAGCGCTGCATTATTGCCGCTGTCAACAAATATGCCAGTTGATGTAATTGTTCACTGCCTCCAACTTCAATCTTTTCCCTATATCCTGCCAGCCGCGGGCAGGTGGTTTTGGGGCCATGGCGCTGCCCTAAGCTGACATCTTCCTGCTCCTTTGGGGCGTCTCCCTCCTACGTTTAAGAGAGGACAAGGAGCGCTATATAGCAGTGATACGTTGCAAACTTTATCACTCCACGTAGCTTTCCAGCAGCTTGGCGCCTTCGTCGGGCAGGATGGTGACTTCCGGGATGGAGGCTGGCACGACGAGCGACTCGCCCTGGTGCAGGAAGATGCCTTGTCCGGCTGGGCTGAGGAAGCAGCATTGGCCGTCGAGGCACATATAGACGCGGAAGCTGTCGATGCCTGAATAGTCGCGACGGAAGGGCTTCGTCAGTTTCAGCTCGTTGGTCGTGAAGAAGGGACACTCCACGAGACTCACGATGGCGTCGCGGCTTTCGGTGTAGGCGACCTTGGGGTCGGTGGTGATGTCCTGGAAGTTTATTGCTTCGAGGGCGAGCTCGGTGTGCAGTTCGCGGAGGTTCCCGTCGCGGTCGCGGCGCAGATAGTCGTAGATGCGATAGGTGACGTCGCTGGTCTGCTGAATCTCTGCGATGACCATTCCTGCGCCGATGCCATGCACGCGGCCGGCTGGGATGTAGAAGCAGTCTCCTTCGCTCACGTTGACCTTGTTGAGGTCGTCCTCGATGCTGCCGTCGGCCACCTTCTGTGCGTAGTCGCTCGTCTCGATTTTCTGTCGGAAACCTGCTATGAGCTGGCTGCCGCGGTCGGCATCCACAACATACCACATCTCGTTCTTGCCCATCTTCCCATGCCTTTTGGCGCTGAGTGCGTCGTCGGGGTGAACCTGAATCGAGAGGTCCTGGCGGGCATCGATGAACTTGATGAGGAGGGGGAAGTCATTGCCGAACTTCTCGAAGTTCTTCTTTCCCAGGAAGTCGGCCCCATAGCGGCTGACGATTTCGGGCAAGGTCAGGCCTTTGTCTATGCCGTTTGTGGCAATGGATTCAGACCCCTTAACTGCAGAGACGACCCATGTCTCGGAGCCCCAAAGCGTGGGCTTGAAGATAGGACTAAACTTTAGTATATCCATAATTTTATCTACCATTTAATCATTTAGCATTTATCGTTTCCTTTCCCTTTGCAGGAGGCTCGGGAAGAGGCTTCAAGAGGGATTCGAGCTGAGGCGGTTCATCCTGAACACGATTCTCGCCAGGCGCAGCTCTTCTTCCTCGTAAGTGTCGCCGTATTCCTTCATCGCCTTCACCATATCATCCGACTTAGCATTCTCGAAATAGTCCAGCAACTCGTTCATGCAATCGTCCCCCAGCACCTCGTCCGTGAAGTAGGTGATGTCGAGATGGCGCTTCTGCTCGGCCAGCAACTCCAGTTCGTCGAGCACCTCGTCGAGGCCCAGTCCCTCGCTTTCGGCATAGGAGTCGAGAGCGATGTGACGGTCGATGGCCGTGATGAGTTTGATTTGTTGCTTGGCGAGTTGTGAGACAGAGTGGCCTGCAGCGGACTTGTCCTTCTGAGCCTGCTCGAGGATAGAGTCGAATTCGGGCACCTCGGATTCAGTCTCGTTGATAGATTCGTCGTCGGGAATGATGAGCGACTTGGGCTTCTTGGCAAACTTCTTTCCGGTAGCGGTAGGCACCAGAGCATTCTTCTTCGTGACCATCTGCTTGAGCAGACCGTTCTCGTAGGCAACATCGATGATAGATGCCCAGAAGTCCTCGTCGTTGGTCTCGCCGACGCCGAAGTACTCTTTGTCAAACAGTTCGTATTCCTCTATCTGGCGGCTCCTCCTGCCCATCATGAAATCGATGAGCAGCTGTCGCGGTGCAGGCATGTTTATCTCTACCAGCGACTTGATGAGCTTGACTATCTGTTCTTTAGCTTCCATTAATCTTCAGTGTACAATGGTCAATGTTCGATGGAACATCGTTTCGGGGTGCAAATATAGAACATTTATCTATTGCTGCAAAGGAAAATGTGATTTTTTTTTGCATTATTCATTTTTACACTCCATCCTGCCAAACCCGAAATCCCCAGTCGCCCCCCGAAACAGCCCGAGTCGCCTTCCGAGACAGCCGGTGTTGTCCCCCGAGACAGCCCGAGTCGTTCTCCGAGATAGCCCGTGTCGCCTCCCGAGACAGCCGGTGTTGTCCCCCTAGATAGCCTGTGTTGTCCTCCGAGACAGCCCGCGTTGCTCATCCTGGCAGGAACAGGCGTGCGCTTCAAGATAGGCGCATCCTCCTGATAGCCTCCTGCCCCTTTGTGGCGTTTTCGAGTCCCGTCATGATAAAGGTGAAGACAAAGCGCGATGATTGGCAGGTATCCAAGAGGTGTCATATTTCATGGCGGACGCCAACCAAAAACTTTACAAAAATTGTGGCGAAAAACGAGGCAATCGGCATCGACGCGTGCAGAAAAATCAAACGCCGCACGCGAAGTTGGTCAACGCCGCATGCGACGTTTGCAATTTCCCCACGCGAGGTTGACCAACCCCGCAGGCGGAATTTGGCAGAAAAGCACGCGTGGTTTAACAGGATAGCGAGCGGGAGTCATACTTTCTTTGCCTGACGCTGGAAAATTTGTCTTCGCAAACCGCCAGCTGAAGCCGGAAACGCGATTTAAGCCCTTATTTTGCGTTCAGGGTAGCAAAGTGCCACCCGACCAAAAATAAGCCGCCAGAACGCGTGTGCCTGCGAAAAATCTTTACAAATTTGTTGCCCAACGCTTTGTTCTCCTGCTCTGCTCTTTGCAAGACGCACCTCTGTCCGAAAGGGCTTATGCAAGGCCAAAAGCATCGCTTTTCTTGCCCCCGTTGGGCGAGTCTTTCCGTGAGCCCTGCATCCGGAGCAGCCCTGTGATGGCTTTCTGCCCCTGAGTGAGGATTAGGGACGCTGAATGGCAGTTTTGTCAGAACGGGCCAAATTTTAGCACACAGCAGTATTTTGTTTATCAAACAGGCAGGAGTTTCGATATTTTTGCTTACCTTTGCAAAGCAATAAACCTCTTTACATGTGATTTTATTTATGAAAAAGAAAAGTCTTTCTTCTCGCGTTTTATTGTTTGCCTTGCTGGCTTTTGTATGTCTTCCGGCAGCGGCGCAGAAGTATCCCTATCAGAATCCGAACCTCAGCCCCAAGGAAAGGGCCCACGACCTGTGCGGTCGCCTGACTTTGGACGAGAAGGTCGGGCTCATGATGCACTACTCGAAACCAGTGGAGCGGCTCGGCGTGCCGGTCTTCCAATGGTGGAGCGAGGCCCTTCATGGCGTGGGGCGCAACGGCAATGCTACCGTCTTTCCCATCACGATGGGCATGGCTGCGACGTTCGACACCCTGCTTGTGGAGCGCGTGTTCACAGCAGTCAGCGACGAGGCTCGCGTGAAGCACAACCAGGCACACCGCCTCGGGACACAAAGGGAGATGTATCACGGTCTCTCTTTCTGGACGCCGAACATCAACATCTTCCGCGACCCGCGATGGGGCAGGGGACAGGAAACCTACGGCGAAGACCCGTACCTGACGGCCGTGATGGGTAAGAGCGTGGTTCGCGGACTGCAAGGCCCCACGGACTCTCATTACCAGAAACTGCTGGCCTGCGCAAAGCACTTTGCCGTCCATAGCGGCCCTGAGTGGAGCCGCCACCGCTTCAATGCCGAGAACATCAAGCTCAGAGACCTTTACGAGACATACCTCTATGCCTTCCGTGCCCTCGTGAAAGAGGCGAAGGTGGCGGAGATAATGTGCGCCTACAACCGCTTCGAGGGCAAGCCCTGTTGCGGCAGCGACCGCCTCTTGCAGCAGATTCTTCGCGATGAATGGCACTTCGAAGGCTTGGTCACCAGCGATTGTTGGGCAGTGGACGACTTCTGGAAGGAGTGGGGACACCATTACAGCGAGAGCAAGACCATAGCAGTGAGCGAGGCGGTCATCGCCGGGACTGACGTCGAATGCGGCGAAACATTCGGCAGCCTCAAGGATGGCGTGAAAGAGGGGCGCATCAAGGAGGAGACCATCGACAGGAGTCTTGTCCGGCTCCTCGAGGCGCGTTTCCGCTTGGGCGACTTCGACGACCCGCATCTCAATCCCTGGAACAGGATACCCGACGAGCGTCTTTGCTGCCAGGAGTTCGCCGATTTGGCACTCGAGGCTGCCCGAAAGAGCATTGTCCTGCTGCGAAACGAGAAGAGCATCCTGCCCCTTTCCGAAACAGAGACACACGGGCTTTACATCATGGGGCCGAATGCTGTGGACAGCACGATGATGTGGGGCAACTACAACGGCTTCCCCCTCCACACAATTACACTGGCAGAAGGCATCAAAGCCCTTTGTCCGTCGGCTAAGCTCGTTCCCTGGGAAAGGGATGTGCAGCAACAGGTAGAGGCAGCGAAGGATGCTCAGACAGTCATCTTCTGCGGCGGCATTAACCCGCGGCTCGAGGGCGAAGAGATGGATGTAAAGGAGGAAGGCTTCAAGGGAGGCGACCGCACGATGATAGAGCTGCCGCAATCGCAACGCGACATCCTCGCCGCTCTGCATAAGGCAGGCAAGAAAGTCATCCTCGCAAACTGCTCAGGCAGTGCCATCGGCCTCGTTCCGGAACAGCAATCCACGGATGCCATCGTGCAGGCTTGGTATGGTGGTCAGGCAGGCGGACAGGCTTTGGCAGAGGTCATCTTTGGGCGCGTCAACCCGAGCGGCAAGCTGCCCGTGACATTCTACCGTAATGTGGAGCAACTGCCCGACTTCGAGGACTACAACATGGAAGGGCATACCTACCGCTTCTTCCGTGGCGAACCGCTCTATCCCTTTGGTTACGGACTCAGCTACAGCAAGTTCGTCTATAGCAAGCCGCGTTTCGCAGACGGCCAGTTGACGCTTTCCGTCAGCAATAAGAGCAAGCGGGACGGCACGGAGACGGTGCTCGTATATATAAATAAGGTAGGCGACACAGACGGTCCCATCCGCACGCTGCGTGCCTTCCAGCGCGTCGAAGTGCCTGCCGGAAGCAGCCAGACCGTCAGCATCCCCTTGCCCGACAGCGCTTTCGAATGGTGGGATGCGAAGTCGAACGCCATGAGAGTCCTCCCCGGAGAGTACATCATTCAGGTAGGCAACCAGCGCCTCCGTATAATCAGATAGGAAGAACTATGAACAAACATCTTTTATCCTCAGTCCTTATGTGTGCTGTCATAGCACTGCCAGCCCGTTCGCAGTGCATCCCTCGTGATGAGAAAGTAGAGGCGCAGGTCGAGGCCTTGCTCTCCAAGATGTCCCTCAAAGACAAAGTCGGGCAGATGTGTGAACTCGCCATCGACAAGGTGGTGCAGAACCCGATGGCAGGTAACGCCTCGCAGACGCTGGCCGGCGGATTGCTCTCGGCAAACGCGGTCAACGATGTCTTTGGCAAATACAAGGTGGGCTCCATATTGAACGTCCCGTTCGGCACAGCCCAGACGCCCGAGAAATGGGGCGACATCATCCGTGCCCTCAACCAGGCGTCGATGGAGCAGTGCGGTGTGCCGCAAATCTACGGCGTCGATCAGATACATGGCGCCAGCTATACTTGGGGCGCGACGCTCTTTCCGCAGGAAGTGGGACAAGGCTCCAGCTTCAACCCCGGCATTCCCCGTCGCATAGGAGAGATAACGGCGTACGAGACCCGAGCCTGCCTCATCCCCTGGGTCTATTCGCCTGTGATGGACATCTCGCGTTCGCCGCTTTGGCCTCGCGTGTGGGAAAGCTTCGGCGAGGACGTCCTGCTGAACGGCGTCATGGCTTCCGAGCTGACGCGCGGCCTGCAGGGCGACAACCCGAACAGCGTGGAAATGCAGAACGTGGCGGCTTGCCTGAAGCACTACATGGCATACGGCGCGGCTGTGAGCGGCAAGGACCGCACGCCGTCGAGCGTCACCTATCGCGACATGATGGAGAAGTATTTCCAGCCCTTCCGCATGTGCTGCGAGGCAGGAGCGCTCAGCCTGATGGTCAACTCGGCCAACAACAACGGCGTGCCCTTCCATGCGAATCACCGCTTGCTCACAGAGTGGCTGAAGGAAGGCCTTGACTGGGACGGCATGATTGTGACGGACTGGGCGGACATCGACAACATCTGGCGCCGCGACCACGTTGCCGCCACTAAGAAAGACGCCATTGCGCTCGCCATCAATGCGGGTATCGACATGACGATGGACCCCTATTCCACGGACTTCTGCGACCTGCTCGTCGAGCTGGTGAACGAGGGCAGAGTGCCGATGTCGCGCATCGACGACGCCGTTCGACGCATCCTCCGACTCAAGATTCGCGTCGGCCTGATGGTTCGCTCTTCTTGGGACATCCCTTATGGAAACACAGAGAAAGGCAAGACGAAGAAGGGCAAGAAGGCTCCAAATACATTGTCTGCGATATATCCCGACTTCGGAAGCGACCGCTTTGCCCAAGAGGCGACGAGCATGGCTGAAGAGTGCATGGTGCTCCTTAAGAACGAGCAACAGGTGTTGCCGCTCAGGAAAGGCGCCAAGTTGTTTGTCTGCGGCCCCAATGCCAACTCGTTCCGCACGATGAATGGGGGTTGGACGTACACCTGGCAAGGCAACCAGACCGACGAGATTGCCACGAAGATTGGCAAATACAGGACTTTCCTGGGAGCCCTCGAAGCGAAGTTCGGCAAGGAGAATGTCGCGTTCAGCGAGATG
>JAEEGG010003824.1_pt1 | contig 37204 bp, 21 predicted proteins | sample 9134161 | NCBI WGS metagenome assembly JAEEGG01 (sample SAMN16246543, study PRJNA631951) | gut metagenome | biome: gut microbiome; feature: rumen; material: CR-attached | host: Bos | place: Iran: Karaj | collected 2018-10
GTACTTTATATCGAATAGGTCACGAGGATGTTGACGCGAAAGTGCTGCAGCTACCTTACCTCCATAGAGTAGTGAAATAGGAACAATGTCTGCGATACAATATACTTGGAACTCATCCTGTGCCTTTTCGCATAATGGAAGATGCATTAACTCACCACCTACGATACCTCGTTTTGTTTGGTTTACCTCAACCTTGACTTGTTTGCCTCGGTATTCGCATAGCAATTTACAGGTAGCATAGTTTGGAATGATGTGCATACCTGGGAATGCTTTACGTGCTTTCTCGCTAATCGATTTCAGATGAAAGTTAATGTCATCAATACTTTTCTTACGGTCAGCTAAGGGAATATAAGTGAGATCAATGTCAACAGAATACCTAGGCAGATTCCTTAGGAAAAGATTGATTGCCGTTCCTCCGTGTACAGCAAAAACCTTTTCTTCCATAACCAAAGGTAAAAGACGCAACAGAAGGTCAACCTTCTGAGCATAAACGCTTGATTGTATATCTTGTTTATTCATATTCTGCTAATTCTCTTGGAATTGTGATTTTGTATTTTGAGACATAGACACCACCTTTGCACAATTGTATTTTAGAAGTGCCAAGGTTTATTCGGCCAACATCAATAGCTTGATACCAAGGATAATTAGCCTTTTCTGCCATATATAAAAACATTCTTTTGACAGTCATGTTATTAGTTGTTTCAAGCAATTGTTGAACTTTGGCTGGGCGAAGTGCCGTTAATTGCTCCATGATGTAATATAAATCCATGAAGCTATATCTATTTGGGGTCAATAGAAGACATTCCATGAAAGCAAGTTCAGGTGAAGATGCTTGTACAGTATAATTATTTTGCTTTATTGCTTGTTTCTGGATTAGGCCGAAAGCCGATGTCGTAAAAAACTCTATTGTCATATCAAACAAATCACTTTTTGCCCATTGAGGCGTTCTTGGCTCATTGCTAGCAACCATAAGTTGGGGTTTCCCCATTGGTACAAAATGGTAATAACCAGAAAGCTCAAGAGCAGAGTGGGCTGCTACACGATACTGTTTACCAGTTTGCTCCTGGCAACTTGCTAAAGCTGCCAAGGCTGATAGAGAATCTCCGCTACGATACATCACACCCTTAGACAAGGATGTCAGCCAGCCAGATTTACGGTACTGCTTCATCAACTGATCAGAATATCCTTGCTTCTTTAGTGCCTCGGAAAAAATAATTCCTCCGGGGAGTATATTCATTAGTAACGAGTTGATTTTGCTCTTTGTTTCTATAGCCATATTTTATAATACGTTGAATATTTCAACTGCAAAGATATAATGTTTTCAGGATATAACCAAACATTTGGTTGAAAAATATGCGTTTTTCTATAGTTTTACTTTAGTTTTAGAGAAAAATAGTTCTTAAATAAGGCAAAATTTGCCCTTTGGGCATCGGTTTAGTTTATTCCGCTTTATATATAAAGAGGTCTAAACTAAACCTACTTGCCCACGCAGAAATGCTTGAAGATGTTTCCTAATACTTCATCTGTAGTCACTTCCCCGATAATCTCACCAAGCGCATTCAGGCACATCCGTAAGTCTTCTGCCACCAAATCGGTGCTGTAGCCGCTTTCCATTGTGCTGCGGGCAGCACGAAGCGAAACAAGTGCTGACTTCAAAGCCTCAACATGGCGGAGGTTGGTCACTATTACGTCTCCTTCTGAAGAGGAAACAAGATTCGTGTAATCCAAAAGCTTGGATTCCAAAGCACTGATATTTGTTCCGTTTTTGGCGCTTACTAGCACCGTCTCATCTGGGTTGATGCCTGTATGCTCATATAAATCAGAGAAAACGGAATACAAGTCAGTGTCGTCAATCAGGTCGCATTTGTTCACAACGACAATCAGCGTTTTGTCGCCTAAATGGGGCATCAGTTGCTTGGAGGTGCCCTCAAAAGTGGATTGCATGTCTGTGGCATCAGTCACCCAAAGCACAATCTGAGAATCGTCAATCTTCTGAAATGTACGGTCTATGCCCATCCCCTCTATCGTGTCAGTAGTCTCACGAATGCCGGCTGTGTCGATAAAACGGAACAAGGTGCCTTCTATGTTGATGGTGTCTTCAATTGTGTCGCGGGTGGTACCGTGAATGTCGCTCACGATGGCGCGGTCCTCATGAAGTAATTGATTCAGCAATGTACTCTTTCCAACGTTCGTCTCACCAATTATTGCAACGGGAACACCGTTTTTCAGGGCATTACCAACTTTAAATGAATCAACTAAATGACTTATGGTCGATTCTATCTCACTACTTAGTTGCTTAAGCTCCTTACGGTCTGCAAATTCCAAATCCTCTTCGCTAAAGTCCAGCTCCAGTTCCATCAGGCTCGTTAGGTGAAGTAGCTTGTCACGAAGAATGCGGAGCTCACGGCTGAAACCGCCGCGCATCTGGCTTAGGGCCAAACGGTGTGTAGCTGCGGTGGAAGAGGAAATCAAGTCTGCTACAGCCTCGGCCTGGCTCAAGTCCATCTTACCGTTCAAAAACGCCCGCTGGGTGTATTCACCGGGACGGGCAAGACGGCTACCGAAGGATATCAGCACGCTTGTCACCTTCTCCAAAATATACGAAGAGCCGTGGCACATGATCTCAACACTGTCCTCGCCTGTGTAGCTGTGAGGACCACGATACCAAATAATAATAACCTCGTCAATCAGCTCATCGTCATCTTCTGGAGACACCACCATTCCGTAAATGGCACGGCGGTCAGGATAATCATACAGATGCTTCATGCCTTTTTGAGGACGAAACACCTTATCACAAATCTCTATACTCGATGAACCGGACACACGTACAATTCCTATCGCACCGCCTTTGGCAGTCGATACAGCACATATCGTTTCTGTACGATCCATTTGTTGCGTTAATGAACTAACAACTAAAAATATCTTCTAAATCTTGTCCAACACAATCTTAATCAGATCGTCTATCTGATTTTTATATCCAGTGTTGGCAACCTTGGCAACGCGGTTGGCTATAACCATACAAACGGTCATTGCCTTATGACCAAGCAGGGCGCTTAAGCCGGCAATGGCTGACGACTCCATCTCGAAGTTTGTGATTTTATGACCTTCATATTCAAATGACTCAACCTTTGAGTTTTGTTCAGGGTCTGCCAAAGGAATGCGAAGCTCACGGCCCTGAGGACCAAAGAAACCGCCACATGCAATTGTCACACCCTTTACCATGCCTTTAGTGGGGTCGTAAAGCCTGTCAATCAATTCTTTGTTGTTGTCAATTACATAAGGAGCACACAGCTGAGGATTCCAGTTCATGTGTTTTTTGAACGCTTCTTCAAAGGCCAAATCACAAACATCGTTCCGGCCGGCGTAGAAGTTCAGAAGACCGTCGAAACCGATGCTTTTCTCTGAGAGAATGAACGTGCCCGTCGGACAGTTTGGTTGTAAGCCACCACATGTGCCGATACGAACGATTTCCATACTTGTCAGAATTGGTTTCTCCTGACGGGTCTCAAAATCAATGTTTTTCAGAGCATCAAGCTCATTTACAACGATGTCGCAGTTGTCACAGCCGATACCGGTTGATGTCACAGTGATGCGTTTGCCTTTATAATAGCCGGTTATAGTATGGAATTCCCGGCTTTCTACCTCACACTCATGTTCATCAAAATGATTGGCGATAGTCGTAACACGTCCAGGGTCACCACACAATATCACCTTGTCTGCCAGCTGTTCTGGGCGAAGATGAAGGTGAAATACCGAACCGTCATTGTTAATCAGCAGTTCGGAAGCTTCAAATGTCTTTGCTTTCATAGTAGTATGTTTTTTGTGATTAATAATTTTCGTTGGTTTTGTCTTCTCGTCTTCTCGTCTCTTTGTCTTCTCGTCTTTCATTACCACAAAATTAATTATTTTAAAACGATTATCCAAATAATTAATGAATTTTTTCTAATTTTCCCCTTTAAGTATGTTCATATACTCCTCATAGCTGATATACCTGCCTCCCATGCTTTTCAGGTGAGGGGTCTCAAACTGGCAGTCAATAAATGAGTTTTCAAGCGGTTCATAGAGGTGGGCTAAATGTATCAGAGCCAGTTTGCTGGCACTGGGCACAAGCGAGAACATGCTCTCCCCAATAAAGCAATTATTAATCATAACGCCATATAGACCTCCTACTAGGGTGTCGCCATCCCATACTTCAACGCTTGTGGCGAAACCTAAGATGTGCAGACGTGTATAGGCTTCGATAATGTTAGGGCCTAACCATGCACCTGGTATCTTGTCGCGGTTGTTTACTGTCTGACAGCCTCGGAGAACTCCGTCAAAAGCTTCACCAATACTTATGCGGTACTGCTTTTTGTTAATCAACGTACGCATTGAGTGGGAAATGTGAATCTCTTTAGGGAATATCACGAAACGGTTTAGTGGACAATACCATCGTGGCTCTCCAAAGTCAAAAGAATACCAGGGGAATATTCCATGGCTATATGCCAGTAGCAGACGATCTACACATAGATCACCGCCGATAGCTAATAGACCGTCCTCTTCACCATAATGTGGGTTCGGAAATATGAGTTCATTACTTAATTTGAATACCATCGCTTGTCTTTATGATTTCTGCGGTTCCACCATGACGGAGTTTTCCGTATAATATCTCACGCATCAGAAGGGGCTTCAGACGGCTGCCAATCACGCGATCCATCTCTCTTGCGCCATATTCTTTGCTGAATCCTTCACTAAGAAGTTGAGCAAACACCTCTTCGTTGATAATCAATTTAATACCACGGGCTTCTACTTTCTCACGCAGTTCGTTTAACTTCTTTGTCAGAATTTTTTCTGCCATCGTCTTGTCCATGTCGTTAAACGTCACGACGGATGATAGGCGGTTAAGAAATTCGGGCTTGAATATCTTTTTCACTTGAGCTTGCATGGCTGAGCCACGTGAAAGACCACCACCGAAACCGATGTTGGCCTGGTTGGCATATTGAGCACCGGCGTTACTTGTCATGATGAGTACCACGTTACGAAAGTCTGATTTCTGACCACGGTTGTCGGTCAGATTCGCATAGTCCATCACCTGCAATAGGATATTGTAGATGTCGCTGTGGGCTTTCTCTATCTCGTCTAACAGCAATACGCAGTTCGGACTGCGGCGGATCGCGTCGGTCAGCAGACCGCCGTCTTCGTAGCCTACATAGCCGGCAGGAGAGCCTATCAACTTGGCTACTGTGTGCTTCTCTGTGTATTCACTCATGTCGAAACGAATAAGCTCAACACCTAGCTCACGCGATAATACACGTGCTACTTCTGTCTTACCAACTCCTGTTGGCCCAACGAACAGAAGGCTGGCGAGTGGCTTGCCGTCATCACTCAGGCCGGCTTTCGACATTTGGATTGCTTCAGATACCAGACGCACAGCTTCATCCTGACCATAGATCTGCTTTAATATACGGTCATTGAGTGTCTCAACTGCAGTCTCGCTTTCTTCATCGATTTTTATTGTGCCTATACGGCTCATCTCAGATAACAACTCTGCGATAATCTCCTTGCTGACTTGACCGTTTAAGTCCTGACGGACGACTATTCGGGCTCCTGCGGCATCTATCAAATCGATTGCCTTGTCTGGAAGACGACGATCACTGAGATATTTATCACTTGCGGTCACTGTGTATGAAATTATTTCATCGCTGTATTCCACGTGGTGAAATGCTTCGTAACGGGGCTTCAGCTGAGTTAGGATATGGATGCTCTCTGAGATGCTCGGCTCCTTTATCTCAATCTGCTGAAAACGTCGGATCAGGCTCCGGTTGCGTTCTAAGTGATGTTTGAAGTCATCTGGAGTGGTTGTTCCGATAAAACGTATCTTACCACTGTCTAAATAGGGCTTCAAAACGTCGGTGGCATCTATGTTCGAATCGTTGGAGCGGCCGGCTCCTACCATCGTGTGGATATCATCGATATAGACAATGCTCCCTTCTTTTGAACTAAGCTGCTCCATGGCATCCTGTAGCTTCTTCTCAAGCTCACCCCGGAATTGGCCGTTAGCAAGCAATGTACTTACTTCTAACTGATAAACAATGCTTCCTTTTAGACGGTCTGGTACATCTCCATCGACAATCTTTCGGACTAACCCCCATACCAAAGCGGTTTTTCCAACTCCGGGATCGCCTATATGAAGGGGGTTATTCTTCTCCATTCGACATAGTACCTCGATGGTGTGCTCAAGTTCCTGCTCACGCCCTATCAGAGGAGGGCGGCTTTCCAGCTCGTTGTTCATACAGCGTAATAGACTCTGGGTCTGTTCATTTTGAATGTTGTCAAGCTCGTCTTCATACACGTCGTTGTAGCTTCTCTCGTTGTTGTCTATATCGTCTGGAGACAAGACATGGCGGAAGCAGAGAAGAAAGAGTTGAATATCTTCCTCTTTTTCTAACTCATTCATAAACAACTCTGTCGATTTCGAGTTTTTTTGCTCCAACATTTTTTCAAACACGATACAGTTGTCGAATCGTGGATCTATATCTTCTTTTACTGACTGAAGTCTTGATTTCAGTGATTGAAATAAATATGACTCCTCGTGATTATATACTTCCGATTCCGGCAATCTTTCCAGTTTCTCAAAATAATCTTTCAGATGGCTGGCTAAACGGTGGACATTCATGTTCATCATCATCATTGTCTCTGCGAATTCACGAGTGCCCAGCAGAGCTGCTAACACATGCTCGGGTGTGACATATTCATGACCAAATTCCGTACATAAACGATTTGCCGTCATCAATAGCTGTTCGCCTATAAGTCGATTGTTTCCCATTGCGTTTCTTTCCTTTCTCTTTTGTTGTTTTGTCTTCATGCGATAACTGATTTAAGCATCTGTTATCAGTCTTCAATACTTTTTTTATTTGATTTTTCCTTGTCTATTCTAAATTAAAGTTTTACTATTCACTTTTCATTCAAGATTAATTAAGAATTCTATTTTAGTTCTCCGGTTCCACTGTCAAGCGAAGCGGGTAACCATTTGACCGGGCAAGACGCATCGTCTGATTTGCTTTTGTCTTTGCGATGTCGTAAGTGTAGCGACCTGCCACACCTTTACCTTTAATATGAACCTCTAGCATAATCCTACGGGCATCTGTCTCCGATTTGCGGAATATGCGCATCAACACCATCACGACAAAATCCATAGTCGTAAAGTCGTCGTTATGTAATAGCACCAGGTATTGTTTTGGTTCATGGTTTTTCTCCCGCACTTTCGTCACATTCCCGGTCTGAGACTGTTTCTTTTCCATAGTTATTATGTTTTATCATACAAAATTACAAATTTATTGCTTAACTGAGATTTATTTTGAATAAAATTTATTTATCTTTGCAAAAAATAACTTTTTAACTACATCCCAAATATCACTTTGCTATAATTATGGGTAAAATTCTGCTTATTTATACCGGAGGAACCATCGGGATGATAAAAAATCAGCAGACTGGTGCGCTCGACCCTTTTAATTTTGAACACTTGAGGGTACATCTTCCCGAGCTGAATGATTGTGGAACTGAAGTGATTACTATCCAGTTCAATCACCCTGTTGATTCTTCTGATATGTCACCTGAATTGTGGAGCGAAATGGTCACTATCATCGATAAATACTATCAACTGGTCGATGGATTTGTTATTCTTCATGGTACGGATACGATGGCATATACGGCATCTGCTCTCAGCTTTATGTTAGCTAATATTGCTAAACCAGTCATACTCACTGGCTCACAGCTACCAATAGGAGTGTTGCGCACTGATGGCAAAGAGAATATCATTAATGCCATTGAGTATGCAGCAGCTCATGATCAGGATGGAAACCCACAGATTCAGGAAGTTGCTATCTGTTTTGGACAAAAGTTGTTGAGGGGAAACCGAACGACCAAATGCAGTGCAGATAATTTTTCAGCGTTTACATCCTACAATTGTCAACCGCTGGCTGTTTCGGGGGTTAATATTAAATATAATTCTAATATTCTTTTACGCCATAATCCTTATCTGCCATTCTCACCGCAAAGCATTATGGATCCTTCGGTAATTGCCATAACGCTTTTTCCCGGAGTCAATCCAGGTATCATTCGTAATGTCTTTGCTTTGAGTGAAATCAAAGGAATCGTTCTGAGAACATTTGGTGCCGGAAATGCACCAAGGCAGAGTTGGCTCATTGATGCTATAAAGGCTGCAACTGATGCTGGAAAAGTAGTTGTAAATATTACGCAGTGTCAGCAGGGGACTGTCGAAATGGGACTTTATACCACTGGAAATCAATTGCACTATGCAGGGGTTGTCAGCGGCCATGACATGACAGTTGAAGCGGCAGTAACTAAACTCATGTGTCTCTTTGCACAGAATCTTCCCTCTGATCAGGTTCGTAAACTCATGGAGCAACCGCTTGCGGGAGAATTAACTGTATAATTCAACTATCGTATGTATTTGAAAGTTAAAATTTTGATAATTATTTAGTTGATAGGCTTTTTTGAACGTTCCTGATATCACTCTGTCATTGACAAATTTGTCGCACAGGAAATGTAAGCTAGTCTAAATCCTATTCAAAGAATTATCTTCCTTTATTCTTCCGTATTATTATTAATAATAAAAAAACCTGCTCAGGCTCGCGCCTTGCAGGTTTCAATTCTCTCGTCGGGGATTTAATACCCCTGGCGTTGGTTGATTTGTTTCTTTGTGGATTTCAAAATCCTGAATTACTTTGTGACAGCGTCCTTAACTGCCTCAGCACCTTCAGCAACTGCTTCCTTTGCTGCGTCAACTGCTTCACCAGCAGCCTCAGCTGCGTCAGCAACAGCTTCCTTGCCAGCCTCAACTGCCTCACCAGCAGCCTCAGCAGCGTCACCAGCTACTTCCTCAACCTTCTCAGCGGCGTTCTCAGCACCTTCAGCAACAGCCTCAGCACCTTCCTCAACTGCAGCAGCAGCCTCGTCAACTACTGTGCTGTCAGTAGCAGCAGAATCAGTAACAGCCTCAACAGCAGCGCTGTCAGCAGCTACCTCACCATTAGCGGCGTTGTCGTTCTTCTTCTGGTCACAAGAAACAAATGTCATGGCTGCAACAGCAGCAATCATCAATACCAACTTTTTCATTTTTTTTGATAAAATTTAATGTTAAAACAATATTGTTACTTAAAAACGATGCAAAGTTACGCACTTTTTAAATACGTTGTTCTCCAAATCCTTTTTATTTTTTGTTTTTAACGTATTTTTAACACTTAATTATGTAACACAGTCTATAATGTACATAAAATATGTAAAATCGTACATTTGTGCGCGCACACAATTGCGCGTTCTTGTTTTTCAATTCTGATTTCTTTAATATTTTTTTATTTCAATTCTTTTCTCATCTTAACTTTTTATTATTCTTTTACCTTTTAATATTATTATATCTATTAACACCATTCTTTGTTCAATTTACTCCCATTATTCCCATTTTTCTCATTACTCCCATTTAACCCTTAACCCCATTTAACCAAACTTAAACACTTATACCACAAAAAAATCTGACATCACGCTGTCTGAGATAAACAAGCCTTTACGCGTCAGCCTAAGGTGACCGTCACATGTGGTCAGATTACCCAGACTGATATGTCGTTCCATCATCTCTTTAAACAACGCGTTAGCTTCGTCTTCTCCATAAATACATTCAAATTCCCCCAAGTCTATTCCAATTCGTGTCCGTAGGCGTGTCATGATGTATTCGTTATAGATGTCTCTTTCGCTCAACATCTCATTCTCAAAATAACTTTCTCCATTGTTTACTCCTTTCATATAGCTGTCAAGTGAGGAAACGTTCCAACGGCGAAGTTGCTTCCCGTCGTAAGAATGAGCTCCGGCACCGAAACCGATATAGGGAACACCTGTCCAATAGCAGTTGTTATGACGCGATGTATAACCGGCTTTGCTGAAATTCGAGATTTCATAATGCTCATAGCCACATTTCTCACTATATGTTAATAATAAGGTGTACATTGCTAAAGATTCCTCATCGGCTATTGGCATTATCTTACCTGAATCACGCAACTTCGTCAGACGGGTTCCTTCTTCATACATCAGTGAATAAGCGGAAAGATGGGGAATGCCAAGCTGTACTGCTGTTCTTAAGTCTTGTTCCCAGTCTGTAATACGTTCTCCAGGAAAGCCGAACATCAAATCGATGCTGATGTTCTCGTAGCCTTCATCTTGAAGTATATGGACCGCATTAATCGCTTTCTCGCTGTTGTGCCGTCGGCAAAGAAATCGAAGCCGTTCGTCGTCAAACGACTGAATGCCCATGCTTACACGGTTCACGGGCAACTTCCTCAACCCATCCAGAAAGCATTTATCAACATCTTCAGGATTACACTCTATTGTCACCTCGGCATTCTCGCTCACTCGGAAATTGGCATAAACAGCATCAAATATCCTCCCTAATTCTTCTGCTCTCAGTTGGCTCGGAGTACCACCTCCTATATATATCGTCTCAACTTCTCCTGTCCCATAATCCGTTTTGTCTCCTTTGCGCAATTCCATCTCCTTCAGCAAGGCATCCACGTACTCCTTGCGTCTTTCCAATGCCGTAGTCGAGAAAAAATCACAATACAGACACCGAGATGCACAAAACGGGATATGAACATAAACTCCGGCCATATATAGTTGGACTTACTTTAATGTATGTCCGAAACATCAATGAAAATCTATAATAAACACTTGTTAAAGTAAATACACTTTTCGCTTTTCACTTTTCACTTTTCACTTTTCACTTCTATTAATTGTTCCCTATAGGCTTCCAGTGCTTTCCGTGCCGTTTCCAAAGCTTCATCCATACTGCAGTAAACCGTACCCCCAGCTGCATGGAAATGACCGCCACCATTGAAAAATCGCTCTGCAAGCTCATTTGCTGGAAAATCGTCAAAACTCCTTATAGATACAAATATCCTATCCTTTTCGGTGTCCTCACGGAGTGATATGCTCAGTTTGATGCCTTTGATTTCCAGCGGGATATTCACAAACCCCTCAGCATCTCCTTTTATATATTTAAATTGTTTCAACTCTTCACGTCCCACGCTGAATATCGCAGCATGAAGCTCTGAATTAATTTCCATCTTGTTAAGAAGGATATGGCCAAGCAGGCGGTAACGGCCCTCGCTGTACTGATTATACAGATTCCTGATTATCATGTCCTTGTCAATTCCCTTCCGCATCAGGCCTGCGATTATCTCATATATCTCTGGGTCATTGGAGTTGTATGTGAATCGGCCGGTGTCAGTACACATACCCGCATACAAATCCTCGGCGCAGTGAATGTTGATTTGTTTCTCCTCGCCCATGGCTACAAACAGACGGTATAGCAGCTCGCAGGTGCTGCTCATCTCAGGACGCGACAGCTCTACTGTGCAGTAATGTTCCGGATCTTCATGATGGTCTATCATCAGACGTTTACATTTGCAGTAGCTCAGAGGAAGCTGAAGCTCATCAATCCTGTAGGGGGCGTTATAGTCCAATGCGATAATTAAATCAGCCTGCTGGATAAACGATTTCGACATTGCCCTACGGCGGTCATACTGCAATATCTTGTCTGCATCGTTCATCCAGTGAAGATAGTCCGGAAAATAATTTGGTACAATCACTGTCACCTGTTTTCCTTTCCGTTTAAGATATTCATACATCGCCAGAGAAGAACCGATAGCGTCGCCGTCAGGACCTGTATGGGTCGTTATCACTACATTTCTGCTCTCCAATAGCAACTGCTTTATTTTTTGCGCTTCCTGGGCGCTCACCACTGTTCTAAGCATATAATTCGTAAATTTTTCACAAATATACGAATTTCTAACCATATCCGCAAATATTTTTCAATGCCCCATTTAAATCCTGTCATTTCATTATCTCTTTTCCCCGTTATCCCTCCCCCCTGTAACAACTCATCATATAATGCTCCTGGTTATGTTATATTCCAGTAGCTGCTATAGTTCCATTATTCCTTTTCCCCTGATTTCGGCTTTTTCGCGAATAGTTCCATGTAAAAAATTTCCACATCTTTTGGGAAGAGATGCAGGATACTTCTAAATAATTCTTTTTTTATTGATTTGTTATTTTTATAGTCTATTTTAGGAAAACAACGATTAGAGAAATTTAAGAAAAAAACCTATTTGTTTAGTAAAATTTTGAATATTGAATTAATTTTAATAAATTTGTAAATATTTAATGGGTGCCATTGTGATTGATGGTTTGATAATCAACTTAGTAATAGTAGAAGGATAAGTTAGGAAAATTTATCTTAGTTTTTTGAGCTATTTTTCTGCTGTTCAGAGGGAGTGATGCGGGCATCATGACCGATGAACAGCTGGAAAAGAGCCAAAAAGATAAGTTTAAATCTTGAATGATTGCCTGACATTAAATTTACTAAGTTCTTTTTTTACTGTTGCTTAATACATTATTATCCAATTTTTTCTATATATAAATCCGAATGATATGTTCGATAATAAATCCACTTTTCTCAGAAAAACGATTATCTTTTTGTTCTTATGCCTCAGTGCATCCTTATGTGCTCAATCTTTCTTAAACCACACCACTTTCCGTGTCAACGACAAAGAACTCACTGTCGCTGGTGTGCCGTTCAAGATGATTGCTGTACAGGGAGGTACTTTTCTGATGGGAGCCACCTTGGACCAATACCGTAAATCCAGAAAAGATGAGTATCCTGTTCGCCGTGTGGCTGTAAACACGTTTTATATGGGAGAAACCGAAGTCACACAGGAACTGTGGAAAGCGGTCATGGGACAGAACATCTCTGCAAACCAGAATCCAAAAGCGCCGGTGGAGATGGTCTCTTGGAACGACTGTCAGCTGTTCATTGAAAAACTCAATCAACTGACCGGTATGGCATTCCGTCTGCCCACTGAGGCAGAATGGGAATTTGCGGCAAGAGGTGGTGCTTTCTCTGGGCATTGGCTTTTCGCAGGCGATGACTTCCTCGATGGATTGGGATGGTTTGAGCAGAATGCCTCAACGTCCATGCCCGTTAAGCAGAAACTCCCCAATGAGATTGGACTCTATGATATGTCTGGGAATGTGGCGGAATGGTGCTCGGACTGGTATGGCGATTATGCTGTTGATAATCAGTCTAACCCTGCAGGACCAGATAACGGAGAGGATAAATGTGTGAGGGGAGGTCATTGGAAGGATGCCAATAATTCAGCCAGAGTGGCTGTCAGATCTGCGCTCAACCCCATCCTGTCTAATAACTTCATTGGACTGAGACTCGTTGCGGATATCGCAAAGAAGGATATAGAGGAGGCGAAAAACAATCCGATACCTCAAATTCGCCATTTTGATGTTTTCGACTCATCATTTTTGCCGTCGGAGACAATATCGGTCAATGGGGTTGATTTCAATATGATAGGTGTGCAGGGGGGCTCTTTCCTGATGGGGGCAACGCTCGAACAGACGAAATATGCGGATGTGGACGAACAGCCCTGTCATAATGTGGCGGTCTCTAGTTTCAGAATGGCTGAGACTGAGGTGACCCAGAAGCTGTGGACTGCCGTGATGGGGGATAACCCCTCAAACAAAAAGGGTGACAACCTGCCTGTGTATAATGTCTCGTGGAACGATTGTCAGACTTTTATCAGCAAACTGAATGATTTGACTGGTAAACAATTCCGACTGCCGACAGAGGCTGAGTGGGAATATGCGGCAAGAGGGGGTAACCTGAGTATGCAGTATGCTTTTCCCGGCAGCGACGCTTGTAATGAGGTCGCTTGGAACGCATTTAACTGTAAGTTTATGGATGATGTCGCAAAACTCAAACCTAACGAGCTGAATATCTTCGATATGGCTGGAAATATCGCCGAATGGTGTCAGGACTGGTATGCGCCTTACACGAAAAGTGACTCAACCAATCCTTGCGGTCCCAACTCTGGCAACGATAAAGTCGTGCGTGGCAGTCATTGGGAGGACGGACAGAAATATTGCCATTGTTCCTACCGCTCAAGCGCTAAACCAACAGCCAAAAACAACCACATCGGACTGCGCCTTGCCTTGTAAGTGACGGTGTAAAATAACTTATTAGGTGGATATATTGGCTGTAGGGATTTACTTTATAAGTGTCCTTAAAAAATTACTGCATGTAGATATGCTCTGTAGGGTGAAACTGTAATTCATACAGAAAACTATGAGCGTCAGCTTGGTTTGGACCCTCTCTATTGCATTTGTGACCAGCTCAACACCGCCAACCAATTGCTAAAAACATAGTCATAAGAAACTACACTTTTAACTATTCACTTCTTTCTTTTCACTATTCACTTTCCACTATTCACTTTTCTCTTTTCACTTAAAAGTAACCTCGCCATAAATAATTGTAACAACCTTTCTTTTCTATGAAACATTTTGTAAAAAGATGGAAATCCGGTGGAAATCCATTTCCGTCAGATTTGCTTAACTTTGCAAAAAATTCCAACAATATGAGACTAATGAAATCTTTGCTTACGGCTTGCCTGCTTTTATCCGCACTCAACGCTGCGGCTGCCGATCAGTTCGTCTTCTTCAGCGAACAACCGAATACCGTCTGCCTTTCTGACATGAAGGGGGAAATCCAATTCGATGATAAGGACTACAAAGGGGTACTTATCGCTGTCAATAACCTCAAAACCGATTTCAATAAGGTGCTCGGACGGAACAACCTGCCGATTGTGGTGGGAACTATCGGTAAAAGCGCACTTATCGACAAATTGGCGAAGAAAAAGGTGTTTGATGCCAAGCAGCTTCAGGGAAAACGTGAAAAATTCATAATCACTTTCAATAAAAACCAGCTTGTCATTGCAGGCTCCGACAAACGGGGAACTATCTATGGCATTTATGAGCTTTCAGAGCAGATGGGGGTCAGCCCTTGGTACGACTGGGCGGATGCTCCGGTGGAGAAACAGAGCAGGATTTATATTAAGAATGGTGTCTTCACCGACGGTGAGCCGGCGGTGCGCTACAGAGGCATCTTCCTCAACGACGAGGCGCCATGTCTCAGCGGATGGGTAGGCGAGAACTACGGCGGGGTTTATAACCATGAGTTCTATGCACGTGTCTTTGAACTGGTGCTCCGACTGAAAGGCAATTTCATGTGGCCGGCCATGTGGAACTCCTCATTTTATGCCGACGACCCGCTCAACATGCAGACTGCCGATGATATGGGCGTCATGATGGGCACCAGCCACCACGAGCCGATGGCGAAGGCGCATAAGGAATGGACGCGCGACAGAAGTCATGGGGCGTGGAACTATGACACGAACAAAGAGACGCTCGACCAGTTCTGGAAGAGTGGGGTGGAGCGCATGAAGAACACAGAGGATGTGGTGACTATCGGTATGCGTGGTAACGGCGACGAGCCGATGGGTGACCATGCCGATGTGGCGCTGCTCGAACGGATTGTGAACAGCCAGCGTAAGCTCATCGAGGAGGCTACAGGCAAACCCGCTGAACAGACTCCGCAGGTATGGGCGTTATATAAAGAGGTGCAGGAGTATTACGAGAAGGGAATGAATGTGCCGGATGATGTCATCCTACTGCTTTGCGACGACAACTGGGGCAATGTGCGTGTACTGCCAGAGCTTGACGGAAACAACGAACAAGGGGCGTTCGCTAAACGTCATCCGGGGGGATATGGCATGTACTACCACGTCGATTATGTGGGAGGACCGCGCAACAGTAAGTGGATTAATGTCAGCCAGATTCAGAGAATTTGGGAACAGATGCAGCTTACTTACTCTTATGGGGTCGATAAGCTATGGATTCTCAATGTGGGTGACCTCAAACCAATGGAGTTTCCCATTGACTTCTGGTTCCGAATGGCATGGAATCCCAATCAGTTCAGTCCCGACAACCTCATGGAATATACGGAGCAGTTCTGCAGACAGCAGTTTGGTCAGCAACATGCCAAGGAAGCGGCGCGTCTGCTCAACCTCCAGGGCAAGTATGTTCACCGCAGAACAGCGGAGCAGCTTTCTGCTAACACCTATAACCTGCATAACGGTGAGTGGGAAGACCGGGTGATTGAGTACAACAAGCTGAATGAAGAGGCGGAAGCACTCAGAAAACAGATGGACACCAAATATCATGATGCTTTCGACCAGATTATCGGATTCCCTATAGCTGGAATGAATAACCTCTACAACATGTATTTCGCTTTGGCTATGAACCGGTTCCATGCGGAGAAAGGTAACATTGAGGCAAACGAATGGGCGCAGAAGGTGAAGGAATGTTTCGATAAAGATGCTGAGCTCTGCAGAAGCTATAACCAGGATATCGCAGGTGGTAAATGGAACCACATGATGGACCAGGTGCATATCGGTTATAGGTCGTGGAATGACCCGCGACGCAACAGCTGCCCGGAGACTAAAACTGTTGAGAAGCAAGCGGATAATACGGAGTCACTCTCTATTGCTCCTTCTACCGCTGTCATTATGGATGCTGCTGACTTTGTGGACTCAAAATCGTCTGAAGGCACGCAATGGAAGGTAATCTCTGACTTTGGAATCTATAAGGATGCAATAGCACTCTTCCCCTACACCAAACCGACAACAGGGGCGGAATTAACTTACGAATTCGATATCCCTGATTTCCCTCAATACAATCAAGTCGCTATTGCATTGGCTCCCACATTCCCTTTCAATAGTGGAAGAGGACATAGACTGGCCGTCTCCATCGACGGAAAACTGCTTCAGACTATCAACATCAACGAGGCAAGCCGTTATGTCATCAACGGATACCACGACCAGAACTACGAATGGGAGACGAAAAGAATCAACCGTCAGGTCATCAAAACTGACAATTTTTCAATTGGCAAGCACCGTATCACCTTAGCTCCCCTCGACCCGGGCATCGTCATCGAACGCATTTCCATCGAATAATTATAGTATCTATATAAACCAAAATCCACGGACTTCACATCTGAAATCCGTGGATTTTTCATTCATTATTCTTCATTTTTTCATTCTTCATTGTCATCATTCTTCATTCTCATCAACCTTCTCATCACCCAAAGTGAATACACTTTTCATTATTCACTTTTCACTATTCACTTATGAAATTCTCATGGTAGCTTGTTCATGTCGGCTGCAGTGTAATTGTCCATACGTAGCCTATACGCCATCAGGTCTTTCAACGTGTGACGAGGGGCTGGGCTGTCTGCAGGCAGCGGCTTTTTCGAGAACTGCTGGAAATAAAGCAGACAGGCGTCACGCCACCACCAGGCATCTTTTGCCTGACGCTCAAAACGTACGAGCATGTGCTGATAACGGCTGTCATCAATATATGGTTTCACCGACTTCCATGTATCCACAAACGCCTCTGCCTGACGAACACCACGGTCGTAGGCATAACACAGGTTGTCCCATAGCGGAAGACCGTTACGCATCTCATAATCCCAGCTTACATGATGAAACCATAGTAGCAAATCTTCCGGACAGGTGTTGACATTATTATATAAGGTGCTAAGTGGCTCTGGATACTGGCTGACATTGTTCGAACCCCCATTGCCGGCAACACAGGGCTCGTCATGGTCGCTTCGGTTGAAACCTAAGCCGATGCTGTCGGCACGGTGATAATAGCGGGGAAGCCAGTCCTCACGGCTGCCACGGGGGGCATACCACGGCTCAGGGCCGTAATGATGACCGCCGGCGAAGATGTGGTGAAGACCCAATGGCATCATATAATCAACCACGGCCTCACGGCTCAGCATCAGCAGTTGGGCTACGGGCTCAACGAAGCGCTCGTCTGAAGTATATGCCTTTTTCAGAAATTCTCTGGCTATCTCTTTCGAATTGGTATCACTCTCCATCGACAGGCGACCGAAAGCATACCAGTTTACCATCGCCATGTCATTCCCTGTCCAGTTTGGGGTGTCGCCTATGTTCGCAACTCCGGCAATTCCCTCTAATGGCACATTAAATGCGTCTATCTGACGGAAAAACTCTTTCCACATCGGAGCTAAATAGCAGGTGTGGATGCTCTCCCCGGTGTATTCCTGAGTTATCTGAAACTCTGCCATCATCTTAGTCTTCTTCAGATTGAAAAACAGGGGGGATACGGGTTCGCGGGGCTGGAAATCGATAGGACCGTTCTTTATCTGGATTATCACATTGTCAGCGAATTGACCGTCATAACGGGCAAATTCCTCACAGGCCTGATTGGCGCGGTCGCTGCTGTTGGCGGCATAGACAAAAGCACGCCACATCACAATGCCACGATGTGGCGACAATGCTTCTGCTAACATGTTGGCTCCGTCAACATGAGTGCGACCGTAATCCATCGGGCCAGGCTCGCCCTCACTGTTCGCTTTTACCAAAAAACCACCGAAATCAGGGATTTTTTTGTATATCTCATCACATTTTTTCTTCCACCATAAGCGAACCTTCGAATCCAACGGGTCAGCTGTTGCCAAGTCACCGAGGGCTTTTGGACTTGCAAAATTTACCGAAAGATACACTTTGATTCCGTGAACGCGCAGGATATCAGCGATTTTTGCTACTTTTGATATCATGTCACTCGTCAGCATCTGAGGCTTAGCGTTTACATTGTTAAGAACGGTGCCGTTGATACCGAATTCATGGTTGATTTTCCCATACTCATCATAACGACGGCGTAGGCTGTCGGGCATCGCTTGCTTACCGCTCGGTATCTGCTCCCATTTCCAGATGGAACGACCCGCAAAACCACGCTCAACAGTACCGTCGGGATTGTCCCAGTGATTAAGAAGACGGAGGGGATACGATTTGCACCAAGCGCCCACGAATAAGAACAGCAGGAAGAATAAACTGATTAGTTTTTTCATAATACGTCTATTTTGTTGTAATATTTTTGCAAATTTAATTTTTTTATTTTAAATTTACAAAAAATTTGACGAAATATTCAGTTTTCTGTCATTATTATTATTTACGTAATTCTTTGTTAATTAGATTTTTAAATTTTATGTAACATAGACAACACTCTATGTAACATGTTTTATGCTTTGTTTGTTAAATAATGTGTAAATTTGTATCAGATTTATTGCGCACTTTTAAAATCCTACACTTAAAATGCTTTTTGCTAACTAATTAATGGATTAATGTTTGAATTGAGGTGATTTGTGGTTTGGTCTTTCTCTTTTCTGATTCTATGTGTTGGTTTTCTGTTAAATAATTTGCTAATCCTAAAATCGTAATTCTTCTAAATAATTATTCTAATCGAAAATTTTTAAATCAAATTTTATATGTCCTTTATGAGAACTTTTTTTTATCGGAAACGCAGCATCTTTAAATGGATGGCTGTGGCTGTTATTGCCGCCGGTGGAATGACTTCTTGCAATGATGGGTATGAACTGGCAAAGGAAGACCCGTCTTGGCTCGGGTCAAGCATCTATGACTATCTCACTTCTGAAGGCGATTTCACTAACATGGTGAAAATCATTGATGACCTGGGATATACGGATGTACTCGCTAAAACTGGTAGCAAAACGTTATTTGTCGCTAACGACCAGGCGTTCGACAAATTTTACAAAAAAAACAACTGGGGTGTCAGAAACTACAATCAGCTGTCTTTGGCACAGAAAAAACTTATTCTCTACGGAAGCATGATCAACAACTCTTGTCAGGTGGCGTACCTCAGTAGCTCTGAAGGACCTACTGAGGGAGACTGCATGAGAAGAGTGACTGCTACTAGCGAGTATGATTCTGTGCCTGTGATGAGAACTGATCAGATGCCAGACAATCCATATTGGGCCAGATATAAGAAAAACGGAAAACCAATTGTCTGCATGAGCGACATTACGACACCACCTATGATCCATTTTGTGGAGCAGTTCCTTGAGAATAAGCTCATTACAAATGATGACTGCAATTTCCTTTTCAATTATCGGACAAAACGACAGCCTGGTGATGCCAATGTCAACGGATCTATGATAGCTGAGCAGAATATCAAGTGCTCCAACGGATTCGTACATCGCATGGAGGATGTCATCACACCTCTCCCTAACATGGCTGACCTCATTTCTAACAATCCGAATACCAAGGGATTCGCTAAACTCCTGAATAGATATTGCGCACCTTATTATGCTGGTGATGAGGCAACAAGAGAATACAACAGACTTTATAACACAAATATCGACTCTCTATATGAGAAACGGTTTTTCTCAGAAAGAAGTAAAGGTGCTGAACCCCTTGATCTCACACCCGACGAGGGACCTGTCAACGGATTGCTGAAATTCGACCCGGGGTGGAACAAGTTCTATTCTTCTACCACCAACAGTACGTCTGCAAACGTGGCCCTGCAGGAAAATATGGGTGTCATGCTGGTGCCTAGCGACGAGGCGCTCAACAGATATTGGAACGAAGGTGCAGGAAGGGTGCTTAAGGATTACTATGGAAGCTGGGAAAATGTGCCAGACAAGGTAATCTCAAAGATGATTAATGTCAATATGCTTAATTCATTTACCAATTCCGTGCCTAGTAAGTTTGAAACCGTGCTCAACGATGCGAATGATGAACTGGGACTCAGAACAGAATTCGTCGATTCTGTACTTCTATGCTGTAATGGTGCTGTGTATCTCACAAACAAGGTGTTCAACCCGGTGGCTTACATCTCAGTTACTTTCCCGGCACTTGTCAATGAGAACATGAATATTCTTTACTGGGGGGTGGAACAGAACGGATTCGATGTGTATCTTAACTCACAGAACACTTATTATAGTCTTTTTGTTCCTAATAACAACTCACTGCTTGAGTATATCGACCCATGTTCATTTGGAAAGACATCTACTCAGCTTTTCAGATTCCACTATAAACCTACTGCTCAGACGGAACGAGAGAGAGTGTGGGCAAGCATCTGGAACTACGACACAGAGACTGGTGAGGTCGGTGACTCTATTTCCGAGGCTTCTTACGAGCAAATCACCAATCGGCTGAAAGATATTCTCGACACGCATATCGTTATCGGTAACGTTGAGGATGGAAACACTTTCTATCAGACTAAGGGGGGTAGCATGGTCAAAGTGGCTAACGCGTCTGCTGGCGCTTCTGGCATGACTGTGCAAGGCGGACTCCAGATTGAAAACAATGAAAGTATTCCTGTTGTGGAAATATATGACGAATCGTATGAAGGTAACGGTAAAACTTATATCATCAACGAGGAGCCTATCATGACTGCTAGGAAATCTGTTTTCGATGTACTCGGAGAACATGACGAATTCAGCGCATTCTATGATTTGCTGCAAAGCTCTTCGCTTATAGAAACTAAGCATGTCATCGGAACGGATGAGCATGCGTGCGCTAGTGAGAATATCTCTCTCTTCAATACTTACAGATATACGGTCTATGTCCCGACAAACGCTGCTATCGCTAAGTTGCAGGCTTCAGGGAAACTCCCTACATGGGAAATGGTTGAGTATGAGCCCAACGAGACCAAGCGCGACAGTCTCCAGAACGAAATCGAGACTTTCATCAAATACCATATCCAGGATAATGCCTATTATGTCGGACAGGGAGAGGTCAGTGGTGAGTTTGAGACGTCGGCTTACAAAATCAATGAGGGCGTACTTTCGTATTATAAACTCAAAACGAATGTCACCAACGACGGAATTACCATTATAGACGGATTGGGCAACACGCTCAAAGTCAATACTGCTGGTAAACTGTATAACATTATGGCACGTGAGTATCAGTATGATGCAGGAGATGCCACTAGGGCGAATAATTTATATACCTCTTCGTTTGCGGTCATTCACCAAATCGACGGGGCGTTAATGTACAAATAATAAAACCGTGAAGATATGAAGAACTTAAAATTATTTCTTTTGATAGCACTGGCTGTCTTGCCGCTTGCGACAAGCGCACAGGCCCCGGGAACGATGATTCACGGTGTGGTGAGAGACGACATCGAACCGCTTATGATGTGTAATGTCGTCGAAATCGACGAGGCAAACCGTATCGTGGCGCATGGACAGACCGATATGAACGGAAACTTCTCTTTCCGTATCGTCAATCCGAAACATAAACTCAAAATCTCATACGTGGGATATAAAACCCAAATCATTCCTATTAACGGAACTACTTATAATATTAAACTCGAGGATGCCAACAAAATCGAGGATGTCGTCATCAAGGCTACTAAGCGAACACAGACAAGCGGACTGGCTATACCTATCAGGGAAATGTCGGTTGCTCACCAGACTATCGATGCTAAGGAATTCGAAGGACTCGGAATAACTACAGTCGATGAGGCGCTACAGGGACGTATTTCTGGTCTCGACATCATCAGCAACTCTGGTAACCTCGGTTCTGGAACGAGTATGCGACTGCGTGGTGTCAGCTCTATCAACGGAAGCAGTGAGCCTCTCATCGTCGTCGATGGTAACATTTTCGAAAGCGACTATAACGCCAATTTCGACTATGCTAACGCTACAGAGGACCAGTTCGCTGAGCTGCTTAACGTCAACCCTGATGATATCGCTTCGATTTCAGTCCTTAAGGATGCTGCCGGAACAGCTATTTACGGTTCTCAGGGTGCAAACGGTGTGATTGAAATCAGAACCAAGCGTGGTAGTAGAGGAAAAACAAAGGTGCAGTATTCCTACAGGGCGATGGCGACTTTCCAGCCACAGGGTATCAGATTGCTCAACGGTGACCACTACACCATGCTTATGAAGGAGGCTTATTACAACCCGACTCTCTCAGACGAGGCGGCTAACATCCGTGAGTTCAACTACGACAAGTCTTGGAACGAATACGAGATGTACAACAACAACACAGACTGGAGAAAAGCTATCAAACAGACAGGATGGCAGCAGAAGCATTATGTCAGTCTCTCTGGTGGTGGCGAGAAAGCCAACTTCCGTATTGCTGGTGGTTACGACCTTCAGACTGGTACTGTCATCGAACAGAAACTCAATAGGTTCACCACCAGGGCTGCTCTTGACTACTTCGTCAGCGACCGTATAAAGATTGTCACCAACTTCAACATGACTTATACCGAAAATAAGAAGAACTACAGCGAGCTGCTCAGCATTGCATACCAGAAAATGCCGAACCTCTCCATCTATGAGCAGGATGTGAACGGTAACGACCTCCCCGACTATTACCACATGCTCAACACGGCATCGGCTGAGCTGAAGAATGACCAATATACCTATGTCAACCCTGTAGCGCTCGCTAAACAGGCGAAGAACGAAGAGTCAACATATCAGATTCAGCCCGAGTTCCAGTTACATTATGACCTCTTAGGCACACACGACGACCAGACCAGACTGAAGTATGAGGGAAAAATCCTTTTCAACATCTTCAATAAATATAATGACACTTTCTATCCGTCAAGTCTGGTTACGGCTGGATGGTCGAACAGCAATAACAACAAGGCTACTGCCAACGCACATAAGAGTACTGCTGTCACAACCACACACAGATTCACCATCACACCTGTTTTCAAAAACGAAGACCATTCTTTCATGGCATTCGCACAGTTCCAGCTCACCGATGGTTCATCAAAGAGCACGAATGAGACTGTCTGGGGACTCCCTTCCGGAGGAATAGAGTCACCTATCGCAGATGGTATCGTTTCTGGACTTGGAACTTCTAGCGGACAGTGGAGAAGTGTTTATCTCACTTTTTCTGCTCACTATGCTTACAAAGGAAAATATATCGCTGACTTCAGTTTCCGACGGGATGGTTCAACCAAATTTGGTGACGAGAGCAGATGGGGTAACTTCCCGGCTCTCTCTTTCAGATGGAATATCAGCGACGAGAAGTTCATGAAGAAACTCAAATGGCTCAACATGCTCTCTATACGTCCAGGTTGGGGTATCGTGGGTAACCAGCCGGGAGGGGAGTACCTCTATTTCTCAAAATATGCGAATGCGGCTGCGTATAACGGCAATACGTCGGTTTCTCCTAATAACATACGGCTCAGCTCGCTTAAGTGGGAACAGAAAGAGACATGGAACATCGGTTTTGACCTCGGACTCTTCAACAACATGATTACTGCCGACTTCAACATCTATACCCAGCTCACAAGCGACCTGCTTATGTTGAACCGCAGAATTCCATCATCATCCGGTTACCAGTCGCTCAACTATCAGAACGTCGGCGACATGAGAAACACAGGATGGGAATTCAACGTCAACGGACAGGATATTGTCAAAATCGGTAAGCTGAGGGCAAGCTTTAACGTCACTTTCGCCAACAACAAAAACGAAATTACAAAGATGGATGAGACGGTGCTCGCATCTCTAAACAGCGATTTCAATAAGGACAACGGATCATACCTCACACGCGTACAGCTGCACAACGCATTCGGATCAATCTACGGATTTAAATATAAAGGGGTATATCAGTATTCTAAATACACGCCTGAGGAAGTGCCTGGAGTCAGCGGACCTAACGCGCCGGTGGCACGCGACGAGAACGGAGTAGTTGTGGTCGATAAAAACGGATATACCATTCCGATGGTCTTTTGCTACGACAGCAACGACAAGTCGTACATCTATAAGTTCAAAGGAGGTGATGCCATTTATGAGGATATTAACCACGATGGAAATATCAATGAGCTTGATATCGTCTATCTCGGTAGCTCTCTGCCGAAAGTTACTGGTGGATGGGGATTCAAACTCCAGTATGGAAGATGGAGCTGGAACAACCAGTTTAATTTCCGTGTGGGGAATAAAATCATCAACCAGGCAAGGATGAGGGCTGAGAATATGTACACTAACAACAACCAGTCAACAGCTGTTAACTGGAGATGGCGTATCGAAGGTGACGATGCACAGATTCCAAGAGCGCTATATAAGTCCGGCTATAACTGGCTCGGAAGCGACCGTTTCATTGAGAAGGGATCCTTCATGAGACTCAACTACACACAGCTGTCTTATTCTCTCGATCCTAAATTAATCAAAGGATGGGGACTCACCCAGCTTAGCTTCTATCTCAGTGCGAACAACCTCTTCTGTCTCACTAGCTATTCTGGTGCTGACCCTGAGGTGGGATATGGAGGATACGGAGTAACATCCGATAATGCACGTACCCCTAATCCCAGATCTGTTACTTTAGGTGTTACCGTTCAATTCTAAAATCTGTCTTATTATGAATATGATAAAGAAATATAATTCGTTTGCAGGAATTTGTGTCGCAGCGGCTCTTTGTGCGACTACTTTCACTGCTTGCAACGATTTCCTTTCGATTGAGCCGCAAAACGAAATCGTGCTTGAGAACTACTGGACGGAGGAGGCGGATGTGAACAGTGTGCTCAACTCTTGCTACGCACAGCTTGAAAGCTCCGACTGCATCAGAAGAATGATTGTGTGGGGAGAGCTCAGATCCGACAACATGACTAACGGATCGGGTACAAGCAACAGCCTCAACAACATCTTGAAAGAAAATATTCTCGAAACTAATGAATTCACTGATTGGAAGTGCTTCTATGATGTGATTAACAAATGTAATACCGTCATTTACTATGCACCGGAGGTGAATAAAATCGACCCTAACTTCACTGACGCAGAGTTGAGGGCCACACTGGCTGAGGCCACTACACTTAGGGTACTTTCCTATTTCTACCTTATCAGGACTTTTAGAGATGTACCATACGTCACGGAGCCTTCTAACGACGACACACAGGAGTATCAGGTGCCAGCTGATAAATTCGATGTGGTGCTTGACAAACTCATTGCCGACATGGAAAAGGTTAAGGACGATGCTGTAAGAAGTTACGGTGAGAAGAGTGTGGAAAACACATGCAGAATCACCAGATGGGCTTGTTATTCTCTCCTCGCTGACCTCTGTCTCTGGAAAGGGGATTGGCAGAAATGTATTGACTACTGCGACCTTGTCATCGACCAGAAAATCAAACAGTATGAGGAGGATTACGAGGAAAATCCAACCACAATCACTACAGAACTTTACGGTAAATATCCGCTTATCTCAGAATCTACAGCCAACAGCAACTATGCTGGAAACACCTACAATGAGATTTTCGGAGAAGGCAACAGCTTCGAGTCGATTTTTGAACTTAATTTCATAAATAATCAGTCTGTTACTAATGGAACTGTCGGATCATTCTATGGTTCCAGTTCTAATAAAACCGGACAAATCGGAGCTCCGACTTTCCTCTATACTGATGCTTACGCAGGACTTAACGATTATTTTAAAAGAACGGACTGCAGATATCTTGAAAACATGAATGAGACGAACAACAAGATTTACATCTCTAAGTATGTCAATCAGTCTGTTTCGTTCAGAACTTCTACTACTACTGGTGGGCAGCCCTCTGTTAACGCAACTGCAAGGTCTAATCAGTTTGCCAACTGGATTATCTACAGGCTTACTGACATTATGCTTATGAGAGCAGAGGCTGAGGTACAGCTTGCTGGGGACGTTAACCCTGATACCCCGCTTACAGAAGAGCAGACACAACACTACAGAAATGCTTTTGCTTGCGTCAGTGCTGTATGGAAAAGAGCTAACAACAAACGTGTCGCTACTACGGACACCCTTGTGTATGATAATTATGCTACTTCTAAAACCACTATGGAAAACCTCATTCTCGATGAAAGACAGAGAGAATTGATGTTTGAGGGAAAAAGATGGTTCGACTTCGTCAGAATTTGCAGAAGAGACGGAGAAAACACCAGAATGATCAGCAAAGTGTTGCCTAAGTTCACTGAGAATGCCAGCGTCATTAAAATTAAGCTTGCCACTCAGGATGTGCTCTATTGGCCTTATAATAAGGAGGAATTGAAGCAGAATCCGTATCTCGTGCAGAACCCTGCATACGAAACGGATAATACGGAAAAGAATTTCTAATCCATTTAAATAGTTTTCGATTTATGAAACATAATATGATGCTTAAATTTATTATTGGGATATTGTCATTCGCTCTCACGGCTAATCTCTTTATGAGTTGTTCCGATGAGCCTGACCTCGATAACTATTACACCTTCACGGGAGAGATGGTCAGCGACTATCTCAGCAGCAGACCTGAGACTTATAGCGAGTTCACCGCCATTCTCAAAAAGTCCGGTATGTACGGAATGATGGCTACTTATGGCACATATACCTGCTTTGCGCCTACAAACGATGCTATCAACAGCTATCTCAGGATGCATGGACTTAACAGTGTTGAACAACTGACGAAAGCAGAGTGTGACACCATCTCTTGGAACCATATCATTCAGGAGACATATTTCACGACTGACCTCAGCGACGGAAATATCTCTACGCCTAATATGAACAACAGGTTCCTAACGTTTTCTTGCGACAGTGACGCACTGACGGGAGGTAATGTGATGTATTACATCAATATGTCATCAAGAATGATTGTAAGGGACGACTCTGTGGAAAATGGGGTCGTACATACGCTCGACAGGGTAATACAGCCATCTAGCTCTTATCTGCCTGAGCTTATGCTTGAGGATAAGACCATTGAAATATTTACTTCTGCCCTTACACTTACCGGACTCAGCGACAGTTTGTATGAGTATCTCGACCCGAATTACACTATTGGAAGAGATTCCGTGTTCCAGGGTATGCCTTTCCATAGAACGGGTGCCACTTATTATATGTATTATCCCGAAACCAGACAAAAACGATATACAGTTTTTGCGGAGCCCGATAATGTGTTCCGCAAAGCGGGAATCAACGATTTGGAACAGCTCAAAGCATACGCTAAGCAAATTTATGATGAGATGTACCCGGAGGATGCAGGTATGTACGACAATGAGTGGACTAACAGGAAAAACCCGCTTAACAGATTTATTGCTTACCACATGCTCCCTTATTATGGGGCTATCAATGACTTCACAATCTCTGAGAGTGGTATTGACTATAAGACAACATGTGCTATGCCGAACCTAATCGACTGTACTGACTGGTTCACTACTATGATGCCAGGAACTATCATGAAGATGTCTTCACCGGCTGAAGGTTTGTTTATCAACCGTAAAGGCGTTGGATACAAATACTCTGTCAAAGGTGTAAAGGTTTATACACCTACAGAGATGAAAAACGTTCACGACCAGGCTATGGCGGAAGCGGGATTACCGGCTGATACATTGAACCAACAGGCTTTGAATGGTATCTATCACTATATTGACAATGTACTCACTTACAACACCCAGACCAGGGATGTCGTCTTCAACGACAGAATCAGATGGGATGTCGTCACCATGACACCTGAGTTCCTTAATGCTGGCGCAAGAGGTAATACCAATGGACAGCACCTTACTGGATTCAAACAAGTGGAAGGATGGGATTTCCATGGTATCAATCCCACACTTGCACTCAGGGAGAGAGGTGTTTGGATGGCTACCTATTCTGATGCTGTTGACCTCATCGGACAGTTCGATGTCAGCTTCAAACTGCCGCCTGTCCCGGCAAACACTTATGAAATCAGATTCGGATATGGAGCAGGTAACGACCGTGGGGTTGTGCAAATCTACTTCGGAGAGAAGGACAATATGCAGCCGATGGGACTGCCTATCGACTTCCGAATCTGGGGAGGTGACCCTTCTATCGGATGGGTGGCAGACACCGACGATGAGGAAGAGAACAGGGCTATCGACAAAGCTATGCACAACCGTGGATACATGAAGGATATGGACTCTTGGAACCAAGGTGGTTCAAACAACCTGAGAGCTAACAATGGTAAATACCGTAAAATCCTTACAACACAGGCTCTTGATCCTAAAAAGGAATATTGGTTGAGAATCAAACTCGTCATTGAGAATGCAGAAGCCGAGCTCCCTATCAACTATTTCGAATTCTGTCCTAAGAGCGTTTACGCCGGACTTACTGCCGAAGATACGCATTAATTAACTTTTAATTGATTTTGATTTATGAACAAGATAATTTATCATTCAATCATCGGAATGCTCTTCACGGCTGCGATGGCGGTGGCTCTCTATAGTTGCTCTGACTCGTGGGACGACCATTACGACCAGAATGGAACTAACGGCAATGAGTCAATCTATCAGCTCGTCAAAGACAACCCGAAGCTTTCCGACTTCATGAGGGTGCTTGAAGCCACTCATGTATATAACAACAACAAACCCACAAAGGTTACTTTTGCACAACTTATTGCTGCTGATCAGGCACTTACTGTCTGGGCACCGCTTAACGGCTCTTTCAATGCCGATTCCCTTCTGGAAATATGCAAAACGCAGAAGGGAGACTCTGTCGTTGCTAAACATTTCATCATGAACCATATTGCGCATAATCTTTATAATATGAATGCGCAGACTGATGAAAACGTGAGAATGCTGAACGATAAATTTCTGAGGCTTACTCCGAAGGCTCTGTATAATGCGAATGTCGTGGAAAACGACTATAACATTCCAGCCATCAATGGGCTTTTGCATGTCGTGGCTAATGATGCCGACTACACATACAACATTTATGAGGGAATGACAACCATGCAGGAATACGAACATATCGGAAAATTTCTCAAGAAATATGAGAAGCAGGAGCTCGACGAGGAACGATCTATTCAGGCAGATGTCGTGGACGGAAGAAAAGTCTATTCTGACTCTGTCATGATTACAGAGAACAACCTGTTCAGGGTGTTTGACAAAATCATGGAGGAAGACTCGCTATATGGGATGTTGGTGCCTGACAGGGAGACTTGGAACAGGGTTTATGATGAGGCGAAGCAGTATTTCAATTTTGGCGCTATCGAAAAGGCGGATTCTGTGTCAGAATACTGGACGAATGTGGTGCTGATTCGTGACCTCATTTTCAACAGAAACACACAGCGGTCTGAGAATGACTCCATCTTCACAACATCCTACACCAACAGGGATTGGCCTTACCACGTGTTCTATAATCCTTTCCAGCCAGGGGGATATTTTGACCATGCGAACATCACGGATTCACTGCTTTGTTCTAATGGATATCTCTATTTCATCAAAGAGTGGCCGTTCACACCGAAGCAAATCTATTTCCACCCCATTGTCGTACAAGGAGAAAGAGAGGCTAATATGACGGCATATAAGGATTGTACGCTCAACTATCGTCAGGCGTTCGGAGATTCTATTTCAGCTAACGGATATGTGGACATCGTGCCTAGGGCAAGTACCAGCAACTGGAGTACTACTTTTGAAATCAGAAACACACTCTCTGGCACTTATAACATTTATGCTGTTATTCAGCCGAAAACGGTTTATCTGGCCAATTCGAGAGACTTCAAACCGAATAAGTTTAAGGCTGTGTTAAACTATATGGATGTGGATGGGGTTATGAAATCTGTCAACTTCGATGATGAGGTTTCTAACAACCCGTATCGGACAGACTCCGTGCTCATCGGACAGTTCACCTTCCCGACATGCAACTATCAACAGCAGGAAACGACTGTTAGCTTGCAGCTCAAGTGTTCAATTACAAACAGACAGACGAACTTCTCACGCGAAATGTTTCTCGACTGTATTTATCTAAAACCAATCTCTGAAGAGGAGACTAAAGCAAGAAAGGAGGTTAGAAGATGAAACGTATCCTATTTTTTGCAGCGTGCTACTTCTTTGCCGCGATGAATTTCCAACTTTTTGCTCAAGACACCGACACGGAAGAAGAAGCCGTAGAACCGGCGCAGACCAAGAGGATTGTGAAACCGAACATAAGAAATATCCCGACTCATGAAGTTTGTGGTAGAGTGTTCGATGCGGCTACACATCAGCCGGCATCCGGTGTACAGGTGAAAGTATATAATGAGATGTATTTCTCTGCCATGACAGATGAGAATGGACAGTATTTCATCAATGTGCCTGATTATGCTTCTTCACTCACTTTCTGGGCCGATGGATACATTTTGCTGCAGGTTCCTATCGGAAACGAGAAGCAGGTGCAGGATGTTTTCATGTATGATGCTAAATTTGGAGAGGTGTATAATAGGCAGACTTCTGCTGTCACTAAAAAGACGGAGATGGTCTCCTATAACAATAATGACTTGTCTATCGACAACCAGATTCAGTCGAAGCTGGGGGGCGATATCTGGACCACTAACCGAAGCGGACAGACGGCTCAGGGAGTGAAGATGCTCATGAATGGTATCAACTCTCTTAACAGCAATGCACAGCCCCTGGTCATCATCGACGGTGTCATTCAGAACATGCAGTATGCTTCTCCTTCTCTCCATGACGGATTTTTCAATAATATTCTCGCCAACATCATGGTGGAGGATATCGAAAAGGTTTCTGTTCTGAAAAACGGTACAGCGGTTTATGGAGCGAAAGGTGCTAATGGGGTGCTTATCATTGAGACAAAGAGAAACAAGTCCATGGCCACAAAAATCGATGTTAGCCTCGGTGGGGGCTTTGAACTTGTGCCAAAATTGCCCGACATGATGAATGCAGAGCAGTTTAGGGTGTATGCGTCTGAGCTCATCGGTACTACGGGAACAAAGAGCAACTCTTTCAAGTTCCTCCAGACCGACCCCAATTACTATTATTATAATATGTATCATAACTCCACTGACTGGACTGATAAGATTTACAAGGAAGCATGGACTCAGAACTACAGCATCAATGTGCAGGGTGGTGACGACATTGCTAACTACAACCTTTCTGTGGGATATGCAGGAGCTGACAATACGATTAAGGATTTCTCTTTCTCAAGATTTAATCTCAGACTAAATTCCGACATTGTGCTTGCAAAAGCGCTAACGGTAAGATTCGATGCCGCTTATGCAGATGTCACGAGAAACATGAGAGACGACGGAGTGAAGGATAACGTTACAGATGGAGTGATTTCTGCACCGGCCTTCCTCTCACTCATCAAGTCTCCTTTCCTCTCACCATACGCATACGATATGAAGGGTAATCTCTCATCTTATCTTGCGGAGGCTGACGACTATCTGTCTGATGTGGTCTCACCTAGAAGAGACTATACTACTTCTCTTGCCAACCCGCTTTCCATTCTGCAAAACGGAGAAAGCACCAACAAGAACTATTTTGGAAACAGGTCTGTCACCCTTTCTATAACTCCCACTTGGGACATCAATAATAACTGGAAACTTACAGACCAATTTGCTTTCCAGCTCATCAACACAGATGAGAACTACTATCTGCCAACGAACGGAGTGCCTGATTATGAGGTGGCTGGCATCGGAACAGTGGAAAACTGTGCAAGTGCGCTTGCGGGAAGACAAATCACTTTGATGAACGACCTGAATATCGCTTTCAGCAAGCGTTTCCATCAGCATTACCTCAAAGCGAAGGCGGGATTCAGATATATACACGACACTTATAACCTGAACACACAAATCGGTTACAACACAGGTAATGATAAGACTCCGAACATGTCAAGCTCTCTGAAATATAAGCAGACGGACGGTATTGACAATAAGGATATTAATCTTACATATTATCTTACTGCTGACTATAATTTCATGGAGAAATACTATCTGTATGCGGCTCTCGCACTTGATGGATCAAGCAAATTCGGAGTCGATGCGGAGGATGGTATGAAAATCGGTAATTATGCGTTTGGATTCTTCCCCTCTGTTGAGGCGGCATGGGTAATCACCAATGAGAAGTGGTTTAAGCCCACGAAAGCTGTCAATTACCTTAAACTTAATGTCGGTTTCGACTTACTGGGTAACGATGACATCAACAGCATCGCATCAAGGTCTTATTTCAAGGCTGGAAAAATGTTCAATGCGCTTACGGGTATATCTATGGCTAATATCGGTAACTCCAAACTTCAGTGGGAGACTACTGCACGGCTGACTGCCGGCATTCAGGGGGCTTTTGCCAACAACCGGATATGGATGGCGTTCAACTATTTCAACAGCAACACATATAACTTGCTTTCACTCGGTACGCTTTCATATATCTCTGGTCTCGAAACGAACTGGATCAACGATGGAAGAATCCACAATGAGGGATTTGATTTCAGTGCAGATGCGAAAATCGTCAACACAAAAGACTGGAAATGGTCGCTCGGTTTCTCTCTCGGACATTATGTTAATGAAATCAAACGGCTCCCGGCAAATAAGAATATGATTCTTAACGAGATGTATGGTGCTGCAATCATCAACCAGAAAGGCGGGGCTGTCGGGCAGTTCTATGGATATAAAACTGACGGCGTCTTTGCTACAGCTGAAGAGGCTCAGCAGGCTGCTCAATATCAGCAGACCCAGACTGGCGCCAAGCAGTATTTCATGGCTGGAGACATGAAGTTCGTGGATGTCAATGGTGACAAATGTATAAACAAGGAGGATATGCAGGTTATTGGTGATCCTAATCCTGATTTCTATGGAAATCTGTCAACGATGATTGCATGGAAGAATCTGACACTTTCGGCTACTTTTAATTATGCCGTGGGTGGAGATATCTACAACTATCAGAGGGCGATTCTGGAGTCTGGATCTTTCTTCTATAACCAGACTACTAATATGCTGGCTAGATGGACACACGATGGACAGAACACAGATGTGCCGAGGGCTGCTTTCCTCGATGAGATGGGCAACAGCAGATTCTCTGACAGATGGATTGAGGATGGGTCTTACCTCAAGCTTAAGAATGTCACACTCAGCTACAGTATTCCTATACGAAGCGCTTACCTCCAGGGGATTACCATCTGGGGAGCTGCTAACAACCTCTTCACTTTCTCTAAATATCTCGGCTCCGACCCAGAAACTGCGCATGCGAATACCGTGCTCGGCATGGGAATCGACAGAGGACTCCTGCCGGTGGGAAGAAGCTTTGCGTTTGGAATGAAGATTAACCTCTAATTTCTTTAATAGTATGAATATGATTAAGTATATATATAAATTCGCAATTTGTTGTCTGCTCACTTCCTTTGCGGGTACTTTTGTGAGCTGTGAGGAAACTGATTCCGAACTTGTCGCTTTTGTTGAGGATAATCAGTTGAATACCCCGAACGACACCGTTTATTCTCTTATGGGAATTATCAACAAAATGCAGGTGGTGGCCGACAGATCCATTCTTCTTGGTGAGCTGAGAGGGGAACTAACTGCATTGACCGAACATGCAAATCTTGATCTTCAGGATATTGCTAACTTCACTGCAGGGACAGATAATCCTTACAACGATGCCAGAGATTATTATGCCATTATTCAGAATTGCAATTATTTCATTGCCAATGCGGATACATTGCTGATGAAAAGAGGATACAAGGTGTTTATAAAGGAACTGGCGGTTATAAAGACCTACAGGGCGTGGACCTATCTGCAGCTTGCTATGAATTACGGAACGGTACCATTCTTCACAGAGCCTATTCTTTTAGAGAAGAATGCCAACCCGGATCTCTACCCGCATTATGATGTGAAGCAGATTGCGGAATTCTTTATAAAAGACCTCGCCCCATACGTGGATACGGATTATCCTAACTATGGTGCCATCAACTCTTTGAATTCAAGTAAATTCTATATTCCGGTCAGAGTGCTGCTCGGCGACCTCTGTCTTTGGGCTGGTAAATATAGGGAAGCAGCAAAATTCTACCACGACTTCTTTACAAAACAGGGAAGTGTATATCCTGTTGGAAATTCTGCTGCTAAATGGGATTCATATAAGTTTGAAAAGGTTGAGGATAATTATGCCTCCCTGTTCAGAGGAGATGGAGATCGTGATTTACTCACGCTCATCCCTATGGAAACTATGGAATATGATGGAATAATGTCTTATCTGAAGGATGTGTTCAACTCAACAGAGGACAACAACTATTTCTATCAGGCTACTCACTCTAAGGCGTATGATGAGCTGTCACAGGCACAGCAGTATGCACTTGTTTATACCGACCCGGTTACGCTTTTGCAAGATACCGTGTTGGCTACTGACACCATTCATTATGAAACAGAACAGCTCAAAGGTGACCTCCGTCAATATAGCATTTTCCAGCTGAGAAATCAGCCTTCTGCATCGTCTAATATTTCTTCGATCCGTCAGACATGTAGGAAGTATGAGTCTGACAATGTCATTCTATATCGCACACAGCATGTGTATCTCAGGTTTGCTGAGGCACTCAACAGGGCTGGATTCCCACAGGCCGCTTTCGCTGTACTCAAATACGGACTTTGGAAGGACAACATCGAGAAGTATATCTCTGTTGAGGAACGTGAAGAGGCGGGAGATCTGCTATCATTTAGTGAATACAATTTCGACAGGGGCAACACTGCTGGCATTCATTCAAGAGGTTCCGGAGATGCGAATGCTGACACCACGTATGTCATTCCGGCTTTGGCATCCAAAAACGACTCTATTCTTTTTGTTGAAACTAAGATTTGCGATGAGATGGCGCTTGAGACGGCTACGGAGGGATTACGATTCTACGATTTAATGAGAATTTCCATGCACCGAAACGACCCTACTTTCCTTGCTGCTAAGGTGGCGTCAAGAAATGGGGCGGCTAATTTCAACCAGGCGCTTTATTCTCTGCTGTCAGACAATAAAAACTGGTATCTTCCGTTACAATAAGAGATTGATTAATTTAACTTGATATTATGAACGAAAAAGTTTATCAGACTGGTAGCAAAGGCTATCTCATTTCTATTGTGATGGTCGCTGTCCTCGGAGGACTTCTCTTTGGATACGACACAGCTGTGATATCTGGTGCGGAAAAAGGATTGCAGGCATTCTTTATTGGTGCACAGGATTTTACTTACACTGATGGCTTCCATGGCTTTACTGCTTCTAGTGCGCTTATTGGATGTATTATCGGTTCTGCTCTTTCTGGATTGCTGGCTTCTAAACTCGGACGTAAAAAGTCGCTTGTGGTTGCTGGTATTCTTTTCTTTATTTCTGCTCTGGGTTCTATGTATCCTGAGTTTCTCTTCTTTGAAAAAGGAGTACCCACACAATCCCTGCTTATTTCTTTCAATATCTATAGAGTAATTGGAGGTATTGGAGTCGGATTGGCATCGGCAATTTGCCCGATGTATATCGGAGAGGTTGCACCATCCAATATCAGAGGTATGCTTGTTTCTTGGAACCAGTTCGCGATTATTTTCGGTCAGCTTGTTGTTTACTTCGTCAATTTTATCCTTCTTGGTGACCACACCAATCCTGTTATGGAGTCAATTGGCGAAGGGGTCAACAAAGTGTTACCGGGAAGTGACCCGTGGACTATACAGACAGGATGGAGATACATGTTCGGATCTGAGGCTGTACCTGCAGGATTATTCACTATACTTATTTGTTTCGTTCCCGAAACTCCAAGATATCTCGTGATGGTGAAACAAGATCAGAAAGCGCTTTCTATTCTTTCTAAAATCAATGGTTCTACTAAAGCACAACAGATTCTTTCTGATATCAAGGAGACTATCACTGTTAAGACAGAGAAATTATTCACTTACGGATGGTTGTGCATCTTTGTCGGTATCATGCTTAGCGTCTTCCAGCAGGCCGTTGGTATCAATGCTGTGCTTTATTATGCACCACGTATCTTTAAGGATATGGGTCTTGATAACGAGATGGTGTTTACGGTCATCATGGGTGTCGTGAATATCCTTTTCACATTAGTTGCCATCTTCACTGTTGAGAAACTTGGACGTAAGCCTTTGCTTATCTGGGGTAGTATCGGAATGGCGATTGGTGCTATGGGTGTTGCTCTCTCGTTCGGACATCCGGGGATGGAATTTGTCACAATGATTTCTATTATGGTCTATAGTGCATCATTCATGTTCTCTTGGGGACCTATTTGCTGGGTGCTCATCGCAGAGATTTTCCCGAATACAATCCGTGGTGCAGCTGTAGCTATTGCAGTGGCATTCCAGTGGATTTTCAACTTCATCGTTTCTTCAACGTTCGTACCTATGTTCAATATGCACCTCACAGAAGGCGATGACTTCGGGCATTGGTTCACTTACGGACTCTATGGGGTTATTTGTGTGATTGCTGCCATATTTGTCTGGAAACTTGTTCCTGAGACTAAAGGCAAGACTCTCGAAGACATGACAAAACTTTGGAGAAAGCAAAAGTAAAAGAGGCTTCAAAAAATATCAATAATCCATATCAAATAAAGGTGTGACATCAGACCGATGTCACACCTTTTTGTATGATCCCATTATTTCCCTATAATCTCTTATAACCTCCCACAATCATTTTAGTTTCACTCAAGTTTCTGAAGTCATTATTTATTGTTTTTCAACACATTGTCAGTTGTGTTCTGGCAATCACACCGGATGGCTTTTTGTTAAGCGTAGTCCTCTTTGCCAATGGCAAACAAAAGGGGGCTATAAAAAA
>JAEEGG010003827.1_pt1 | contig 37184 bp, 35 predicted proteins | sample 9134161 | NCBI WGS metagenome assembly JAEEGG01 (sample SAMN16246543, study PRJNA631951) | gut metagenome | biome: gut microbiome; feature: rumen; material: CR-attached | host: Bos | place: Iran: Karaj | collected 2018-10
ACATGGCCACAGCACAGTAAAGGTGATGGAGCAGCGTCCTCACACGCTGCTCTTCACCTTCGACAGGTAAGCCGCCCAACTCTAGCAAGTCGGCGACATATTGTTCGATTTTTTCATAACCCATACTGCCAATCATGATTAGTTTCTCAGTTCGTTGTCCAGTACTTGCAACACGTTCATCAGGCTGTTGTAGACATCCTCATCGAACACCTGTCGCGTCTGTCTGAGCTGTCCTTTGCGTCTCAGGTAGTTGAACACGTGGAAAGCCATGCGGTAGTACACCAGCTGAAGCCTCACTGGGAGCCTGCTGCCCAGGTTCAGCACGTCGGCATAGCGGCGCAGCTCGCTTATCAGGGCTTGACCGTCACGACACGTATCTATCTGGAGCAGCTCCATCCTCAGCTGCTCTGCCAGCTTTTTGTCAAGATTTTCCTTTTCCATGTCTATTCTACTTTGAAGTTAACAGATTCCATTACGTTGCGCACGGTCGATTCCGAGACCTCGCTGTTGGTCTCCATCCATGCCATGGCCTTGGCCAGTCTCACATATTCGTCCTTGCAGGTCAGCGGCTCGTCGGGCAGCAGCTTGACCCGCTTGCATACGTAGTCGATGTAGAGGTCGGTGTGGTTCTCCGTAGGCGGCGCGAATCGCGTCACTATCTGTCTTACGGTCTTGCAGCCGTGCACTATGCGGTAGGTCTGCATGAGCTTCACCCATGCGCGTATGCACCACCATCGGTCTTCGAACTTGCAGAATCCCTTGCAGCTGCCTCTCTGTCCCTGCCACGCCTGTCGCGAGGCACGGATGTTGAAAATGTTGTTCCTTGCCATCATACTATGAAAATATTAAAGAATTCCATTGCTTTCATCACCTCTTGTATGTCGAGTTCATAGTCAGTCTCGTATCGCGCCATGGCCTGTGCCAGACGTGCGTACTTCCACTTGTTGGTGAGCCGTTCATCGTGGAACAGGCCCAGTTCCTTGCACAGGTAGTTGATGTAGTCGTAGACGTCTACGTCGTTGCGTCCCTGGCAGTAGGCCAGCACGATGGTGTGCACGTTGTCGAATCGGTTTTCCTTGCGGTACTCGGTCATCAGCTCCAGCCATGCCTTGATGCAGTAGGCAGGTTCCGAGAACTCCGAGTATCCGTCTTCTACGCCCGTCTCGCCTACCCATTTGGGCTTCATGCGGTCGTGGGGTCTGATGTTAAAGAAATTGTTTTTCCTCATGATGGTTGTTTTCTTTTGTAAGATAATTTCAGATGTTAACGTTGATAGATTTTACCTAAGAGAGTGGTGTGATAGAACAGCCGGAAGGGGTCGGCCATGAAAACTACTTTGCCGTGCAGATTTGTCCTATACACCCATTTATGCGGCGAGATGCCAGGCAGGGCCGAGTCCTTGTTTGGTTTCCAAGGCAGCAGCTGGTTCAGCTTGTTGTCCGACTGGCTCGCTTCGCGCAGGTTCTCGATGTGGTTGTCGGTCTTGCAGCCGTTGATGTGGTCAATTGTCTCCGTGGGCCATCGGCCGTGGCAGATGGCAAAGACGGCACGGTGCATCTTGATATATATATGTTTACCACCCAACCACAAACCAATCTCAGAGTAGCCACGATTCTGTATCTTGCCCTTCGGTGCCTTGTCCGTCTTGCGGTTCCTCAGCCTGCCCAGCTTGGCATCGTATCTGTAGTTTCGTTGCAAGCGGAGCAGCAGCTCCTGCTGCTCCGCTTCTGATAGATGAGTCCTGTTCATAATTCTAGTTTTTTCGGAAAGAAATTGTCAGAAATTAACCAATAATTACTCATAAAGCAGTTATTTCTTTGAGAAAATTTCTGAGCCATTTCTTCGCTCATTGCTTTCTTTTATAGGTGCTCAGGCGAGCAAGCTCGGAGCTGTTAATTTCTTTCCGAATAATAATTATCATTTATCATTTATCATTTATCATTTAGCGCGAAGCGTGCTCAGTCTCCTGAATCGATACCCCAGTGCAGTCCCAGTTCCGGGCAGTGGTAGTAGTGGTCGGTGCAGCGCCAGCAGGTCTCGCCGCCGTTCACCGTCCATCCTTTCTTCTCACGCTGCTCGTCAAACGCATCCATGATGTTCTGTATCATCTCGGAGCGCAGGTAGTCGCCACGATAGTAGCTGATGCAGTTCAAGTAGCCCAGGTCGCCAATGGGCGCCAGCTTCGTCAGGTCGTCCAGACCATGCTTCTTAATCTTCTCGGCCAAGGCCTCTAAATCCTTCTGACTCATACTTCCTCGGTTTTACAGGGTTGTGGTTTTACGTCGGCAGGGCAGAGGTCTTGCTCGCACTTGAAACTATAGCTTTGTTCGAGCGAGTAGTAGATTTGGTAACTCCCGTCGGAGTAGACAAAGACGCTAATGCTATCCACGTCGTCGTAGACCAATGCTCCATTGTCGATGAAGCATACGCGGTCGCCAATGCTGTACTTGGTTACTATGTTCTGTTTTTTCAAATCTTTTTTCATATAACTTTAATTTGTTTAATTCGTGAAATTACTGCGAGCACTCGTGGGTCTTCGACAAGTCTCGTGAAATTCGTTGTTTCATCATTAATTCGTGAAATTCGTGAAATTCGTAGTTCGTTAAAATTATCATTTCGTGAAATTCGTTGTTCGTAAACATCATAACTCTTCCACCGTGAAGTCCTTCATGTCCCAGTCTTCGCAGTCCTGTACCAGCGTGCGCAGGTTCATCTGTGCATAGAGGTGGAAGCCTTTCTCTTTCATCACAGTCTCAGCCAGCTTCTTGCAGTCCTGGATGATCTCGAGTGGCGTGCGTGACTCGTTGCGGTAGGCCTCTTCGAGGTCGCAGTCGGGCACCTCGGTGATCTGTGTCACCACGAGGCTTCCGTCCACGGGGTCGTACTCACGTTCAGCGAACGTGTAGGGAGTGGTGTCTATGCAAACGCTGTCCGCCTTGACCAGTGTGGCCGAGACGTACACCTCCACTTCCTTCTCCACGGGATGGTTGTAGGGAGCATGCGGGTCGTGCGCTGCTCCGGGAGGGTAGTTATCCATGGCGGTCGAGTTGATGTATTACGTCGATGTTCATTACATTCTCGGCCTTGAACGAGCGGAACTCGTTGCGGTCGATGTCGAAGTAGCAGTAGGAAGTGTCCTCCTCGTCCCTGCGGCGGGGCTTCCTGTCGGTCTTGGGCTGATAGCTGTCGTAGCCCGGGCAAACGCCCTTGCACAGCGTGCCGCGTGCCTTGCGGATGAATCCGTCCTCCTTCCTGTAGGTGAACTCCACTTCCCCTTCGCCCAGTGCCGTGAGCAGGTCTCGGGTCAGGTGTGCCTGCTTGAAGGCATCGCTCTGCGTCAGCATCTTGTGATACTGCAGCTTGTTGGCAAGCATTGTCACCCATCGCGCCAGCAGCTGTACGTCGGAGGGAATCTGTTTTTCTTTCTCCATGATCATTATTTTTTTTGTTTAATAGAGTTTTCTACCTCGCGGCAGGAGGACCGGTCTTTCTCCCCGCTCGGTTTCTGAACGCAAAGTTAGAAAAAACAAAATCCCCACACGTCAAAAAAAACGTGTAGGGAAAGATTCGGGGAAAAAAAGAAAGAAATCGGGAAAGATTCGGGGAAAAAAAGAAAGAAATCGGGAAAAGTAATCGAAAAAAGATTAAGATTTTCGGAATTTTCGGTATAGACTCAGGAATCTCTTGCCAGTATTGATGCGTCGTGTACCCTCTGACATGTCACAGTCTGTAAACACCCAATCAGGGAAAGTGCCAGTGAATACGTTCCGCTTTTTTTTGATGGTGTCATCCGATGGCAGCCGCTTGATGCCATTATTTTTAAAATAGGTAATAAACGAACTGGGGGTGTTGAACTTTGGCAAGCCCTTCGTCAGGTTCATCACCTCCATGATCCAAGTATAGTCGTACAGGTATTTCAGCGTCCCTTCCTCGTTCATGATCTTAATGCAATGAAATATCCGTTCATCGTCATTCATCTCGTCTACCTTCTCTCCTTCCTTCCTTTGCATCATAGCCTCCCTGACAGCCAGCAGCGTCAGCAGGCGGGTATACAACTCGTGCGGCAGGGCCGAGTAGAGCAGATGCGTAGAGAAGTTGCTTCTGTCGGCCAGATAGAAATGGAAAAGGTGTTCGGGTGCCTGGTGCAGCAATGCCTCGATGTACTCCAACGTCATGTTGGCGCTGTCGAACAAATCCACCACCGAGCCAATGCCGGGGTCATGGAAATAATAAGGCAGGCAGCTGTCCATCCACCAGTCCATCCTCTGTTTCGACCCTCGGTGTATCATGGTGTAGAGCAGCCGGTCGCTCTCGTCCCTGACCTGTTGTATCTCCGAGTCCTTCATCTTCAGATACAGCTCCATGCCCTTTGTGTAGCCCAGCGACGACAGGTCGTAAGGCAGTTCGTCTATCACGTTCTCTATGCGGCTCTTCATCACTTCGTTCCAAGCATCGCAGTCGTTCAGTCCGTCCTCCAGCATCATCATGCTCAGCTCCAGCCACTCGCCCTTCCTGCAAGGCATCAGCTTTGGCAGGTTACTGGCCCAATCCTTGTCAAAGTACAGGCTTTCGCGAGGCCGGAAGGTCAGCTTCATCGGTTTCACAGGCTTCGAAATCATGAAGCCGTACTTTGTGCTCAGTCGGCTGATGCGTGCCCTGACACATTTCTCATTGTTCGCCTCCATCCATTCGCCCATGGCATAGGCCTGATACATCCACAGAAACCCTATGCGCTTCATGGTTGGTGTGAAAACCCCGATGGCGTAGGGGTCGTGGTCGTTGGCGGTCTTCATCAGGTAGAGCGTCTCGCCGCCGGTGATTATCTCCAGTTCTTTCTCGTCTATGGGTGCACCTTTTTCAAACAGGGGTGTCAACTTGTCGGCCAGGTCCCCATAGCGCCCGCCGACAATAACTAATTCGTCCGTCTCTAACGGTTTGTTGTCCATAATGTTTAATATTTATAATTAGAGGTTATTAGTAAATAAGATCAGCGCCCACGTAAGAACAGAAGCTATGGACACCAGCAGAAAATTACGCAGACCAGGATTACCACATCCTAACGGCGACACCACCAATGCCCACGCTTCTGCATACACGTGAGCTGGCAGCTTTCGACTCGCCGTTACAAGATTGTTTGTGGTAATTTGGTCTGCAACGAAGCTTTCAAGCTGTGTTCTATAATTCGCTAATCTTGGGTGCAAAGATAATCATTTTCTTTCACACCGCAATACTTTCTATGTACTTTTTCTCATAATCGTTGTTTTAGTTTGTTTAAGTATCTATTCTATTATGTGTATATTACCAAACACCAGGATCGTCAGCAGACCCGTCATTCATGCTTTCCCAAAGCTTTTCGCCATGCCTTTGAGACTCATATTCATCTACGCCTGTCTTTGTATCGTTGTCACCGAAGTCAAATAATTCCTCAGCACAGGTAAAAGTGTATTTCCATACAGCAAACAATGCTACATATAAAAGGATATTAAAGATTGAACATAAATGTCCCAACCAAACAACAATGTAAGAAAGAAGATCTCCTAAATTATCTATCTCCATATCACCAATTGTTTCATTTTCAAAACGAAGCAATCGATATAGTAAATAGGTTAAGCCTATCGCTACAATTAGCAATAGAACAAACGCGAATTTAGATTTCCCATTCTTCATATCTTCAAATACCATTGAGATGTTTCTCGTAATCAGAAATGATTAATAGGCGTCAAGAGATTAATACTATCTTAAGAAACCTAATGGATGTATTCTTTTCCTGATTTTATCACCCAGTTTCTTGTGAACCTCTTTTAGTTTATTCATCTCAGATATACCAATTTCCGCATCTGTCATTGAGTAGATAATTTGATATCGACCAACGCCCCATGTTTTTATTTTGTAACGATTAGTATTGATTGAATTCAAATTCTGGAAATATATACGATAGACCTCGCTTGCTGCTGCAACTACATCTGCTGCAGCCTTGCTTAAATTCTCAGAATTATCTGCTAACCATTTGGCTGCAAAACGATCTTCGTCTTCAGCTGTAATGGTGATGGCTATATCTTGGTCTTGTATGCCCCATTGTTTTACTTGTTCTATGGTAAAAGGAAACAGATTATTATGTATCTGATAGGTTCTCCCTTTAAATTCAACATCTTTCAATGCGACAGTATGATTACTATTGGCAAATAGACTCCATACCACACAATCATAAGCAAAATCCATTGGGAATTCTGGAGTTTCTCCCTCTACATATCCCAATTGTTGTACAACTTCATCGTGCAGGTATTCGTTATAGGGCTTACAAAATTGGTCGCGGTCATTACTCCAGTCTTTCTTAGCAACCTTCCTGACTGCATGAATAATCATTGCTTTCAGGAAATTCTCTTTTGTAACACTAAAAGCTCCTGCACTGCAATATGGCCCTGAGTATAATGACACATACTTTTGGTTTTGTAAGTCATTTCCTTTTGCACACAAAGAACATAAGAAACCGGGGCTTATGCGATCTCTTAAGTCTTTCCTTTCCTGAGTAATTGCCAATGCTGATGAGAAAGCAGGGTATACTTTTGTTGCAGGTAACCGATTTACCCATTTGTTTAGAAGCAATCGTTTATCAATGACGTTAAGCACTTTTGTTTCTATTGCTTCTCCCTTCTTATTACACTTTTCCACAATGATATTTTGCGAGGCAAAATCTTTTTCCCATTTATTAAGATTCCAGACAAGAAAGCCAATGGGATATTCACCTGTTACACTATCAAAAACACGGGCATCAAATATGAAACCTTTTTCGAAATGATAGCGAAAGATTGTTTCCCTGACTTTTTGGTCATTGTTCGCATTTATATATTTCAACTTCGAGAACAACCCTAACCAAGCCTGTTTATTCTTAAACTCGTGATGGATACGGTAAAGGAATTGTGTGAATAGTTCGCGACTGGCTTCTCCAAGATGGTTTATGGTCATGTGGTCGCGAACTTTTGTCATACTAATATCACGTTTACTCTCGTCAGCTTTGCCTTTGTTTTGTGCCGTGCCAAAGGGTGGATTAATGAATATAATCCATTTCAACTCTGGATTTGCCAAATCATTAACCAGTTCCTGGGGCATTTTCCACCCTATCGTATTGTCTTGGCCCAACAGCCGGTCAATATCATCGTTCAAATAATCATATTGGAATACTTTTGCATCATGGAACATCCCTTTACAAAAGACTACATCTTGCTGATGAAGTGTGGACATATAGCAGTAACGGTACGACTTTGCAGGTAAATAGTACTCCAAATTACCCGTTCCGCAAGCCATATCCCAAAGTCGATAGTTACCCGATTCCCAGTCTATCTGTTTCATATCACCACCAACGACCACATCAAGGTAGTCAATTGCCTTACGCGCTAAATGGACTGGTGTGTAGAACTCCCCTTCGAACCTTCGTTGAGTTTCTTCGGAAAGACGATCTGCTTTAGAAAGAATGCCGCGAATAACATCTACATTTCCTGTTCTGTTTTTATTGTATAAAGCCCAAAAGGCCATATAATCTTTCAAGTTAAGCTTTTTGGGAATGCTTATTCCTTCCTCAATATCAAAATACACGCGACTGGTATCCTGCCGAATATACGATTTTCCCTCTTGAATGTCACAAATGAAATATTGGGAAGGTTTATAGCCGTTTCGTACGTCTTCAGCGAATTTATTGTACCAGCTTTGATATATATCTTCAAAGTTCCGTTCCGTAATGTCTTTCTTTACAATCAAGCTCTTTTCTATTGCATTGGTATATACGCGATGAAAGAAGTCGTCAAGGAATTGGAGTTCATTTAAATCAAACGGATGAAGTACGCGCATATTGCCAACAGCTTCCGATATTTCCAAATCATGTATGAGCTTTGTGTCTGGGCTTGACGGTGCAGCAGTCCAATCGTATGTCGGATTGTTATAGAATGATTCCCAAAGAATTGTTTCTGTCACAATGGTTTCATCTACATCGGCAATGCACAAGAAGGGTGGAATACTCTTTTCACCCGGTTCAAACTTCAAACGGTGAACATAGTATATTATCTGGGCTTGCACCTCAGCCCTAACGTGACGATTGGCGAATTTTCTGTCATTTTTGAATTCAAATAACACTTGTGGCGTATAGAGATCACGATTATTGGAACTGTCCTGAGGTAAAGAGAAGAATTTTCGATAGGCTGCCTTTACATCCTCTTCTACTGACGATCTTTTCAGTTCTTGATGAAACTCTACGTATCTTGCCTTGTTACCTCTTTTTATAGAAGCATAAGATTGAGGGAAAATAGTATCTTTACCACCTAAATGTGTCGCTGTTATTTCTATATTTTTCTTTGCCATTTTTGCTAAAAGTTATCTTCTATATACTTCTTCAATTCTTCGTAGTCCTTATACGAGAGATTCAATGCGCCTCTTGGGGCCATCTTCAAACCATGACTCATCAGGTGAGCAAGATTCAGACGCGAAGAATTGGTTTGTCCTGTCATACGGAAATGTGCAAAGCGATTGTGGGCCTTCCATGCTCCAAAGTCACTCTTGTCAACAAAGAATTCTTCCTTGAAGTCCATTACTGTTGAGTAAGGCAGTTCTGAGTCTAAAACCTCGATGCTGTAAACAATGGCACTGTCTGGACTTGACATGTATATATAGCCAGTATCGCCCTTGCGGAAATTGAAGTATTGCGACCAATACATTTCGCCATACTTCTTGAAACACCCTTTTAGGTCGAAGAACTTCTGATTGCAAGGTATCATCCAAATGCGGTTTTCACCTTCGGAACTATGATGTGTTCTTATGCTCTTCTCTGATTCTTCTACTATGTCTTTCTTATACACTTCGTCTATCTCTGCATCGTCGAGCAGCAGCGACACATCTTTGAAAATCTCCAAGGCTTCCTCCGGCTTAACGTTAAAAAACTCACGATTGTTGCGAATACGCAAGTTTGTAAAACGCTCGATATAGCGATGAACTAACCTCTCTGCCTCATTATACTTCACCGTCTTCATTGTGGCAAAGATTTCAAAGGGCAAGGGTACTGCAGTATTGTCAAGCTCCTTGCTTCTCACGTCAACAGGACGTGAGCTCTTGCCTATCTTAACCCAGTCCTCTCTGAAGCTTGGGTTAGTCAATATGTATACATAACCAGGTTCTTTTGTTGCCATATATCATTGTTTACGTTTTGTTCTACTGAAAAACCAGCTATCTTCGCAGACTGCTGGTAAATAATCTCTAAATTATGAAATCCGTCACGTTTTTCACGTGACTTGTATTTATTTGCAGTTACTCGCGGACTTCGCAGCGGGCGAATTAACTACTACAAATGAACAATAAGGCCCTCTGGCCTTAAAAATATATGTTAGTAACTTACTGTGTTATGCCCAGCCCAGGCAGTGTCGATCACGACGTTGCCGTAAGTGACGGTGCCTGAGTCGGTTTGTGACGTGTTGCCTCCGGTGGTGTCACCGCCGAAGGTGATGGTGCGGTCTTCGCCCCACGACGAGTCGGTGAGGCGCAGCGAGAGACTGATGTTGCTCTTGATCTTCGGATAGAGGGGGGCTTCAGTCGCATCGGGATTGCGGGTGACGAAGTCCTGCACCTTGCGCGAGAAGCGCACAATGCTGTCGCGGGGTGCCGCGCTGAGCTGCTGCGACTCGGCATAGTAGGCCTCCAGCTCGGCATAGTGCAGCCGGGGCTGCTCGCAACTGGAGAAGCCCAGTGGTAGCAATAATAAAAAAAGATACATAAAAACCCTGCCACAAAAGGCACATGCCTGATGCAGCAGGGGCGGGTCTGCTAAACCGATAGACTTATTGTTTACCTTACATGACGAAATAGGGGTGGGTAATAACTCCCTGTGTATCAATGCGTTATGTAGCTTATAGCGTAGGTTCATATTGTTTCTTGTCAGTTTTCTTTGTGCAAAGGTAGTGCAAATCTCGGAAATGCAAAATAAATCGCGATTTATTTTTCATTTCCGAGATGCAGCCTACCCATTCCCGAGCTCGCCTACCCGTAGCCTTTCGACGATAGTCAGAGATAGTGCAAAATTTCGATTTAGCGAAGAGAAAGCAAAACTTTTTTGTTTTCTTGAGCTTACATCCCAGGGCTGCCATGGGATAAGAGTAAGCCGTCATCACGCCTTGAAGAATCAAGGGGACAGGTTTTTGAATCGTTAATTCTCAGATTCAAAAACCTGTCCCCTTGATTCTTAAATTGTCTTACGCAAATTGTCGGGATGCATTCGCATATCCCAGAAGGCTGCTACACGCAACACGTCGCCTTTAACATAATAGACCATCTTGTAATAGTCGTTGATGATAACGGAACGATAACGTATCTTCCTGTCACATAATAAGGGTTCAGGATAACCCGTTTCAGGATACTTCAACAGACGTTTCTGCTTTTGCAAATACTTCTGATGAAGTTTGGCAGCGGCCCTTTCTCCACCCATCTCATTGTAATATACAAGGATGCGTAGCCACTGGCGCTGGGCACGTTTCGAAACCTCTACTTGCATTACTTATTTGCAAAGCTGTCAATGAGTGCCTGACACTGGACATTGAACTCTTCGCCAGAAAGCACATCACCACGTTCAAATTCCCGTTCCGATTCGTCAAGATCTGACATTGCTTCCTCCCATGTCTGTAACACAGGTGGGGCTGAAGTTTGGTCATCGACAGGCGCTGTCAGCTTTTCTGCCAGCCATTTACGATTGCTGGCTGTAAGCGATAGTCCCTGAATATAAGTCCAAAGGTTGTTCAAAGATACTGCATTCATAGACGTATAATTTTTTTTCCGCAGGCAAAGATACAAATAATTCCTGATAATAAAATGTTTTAACTCATATTTTATACATTATTTAATAACCCAACCAACCCACGTCAGAGTTTTACTGCCGCAAAACTCGGACTTTAGTGGCGGTAAACTCCCAGTTTAGTGGGGGTAAACTCAGGGGAGATTTTTTTTGAAAAATAATTGGAAAAATGTTTGGATATTTCAAAGTTTTTTTGTACCTTTTTAACGTAAATGAGAGGGATGAAAGAAGCGCGCGTTCTGAACTCTTAAGCCCCCAGAAACAAGGGGAAAACAAGCGGAAAATGGCGACCCGTAACCCGAAAGTTCGCCTTAATAATTTAATACCAAGAAAAGTTATGGCAGTAAGAAAAATTGCAATGGTTGTGAACCTGCGCCAGAACAAGAACGAGGCAGCAGAGAATTTCGGAAAGTGGTACCCCGAGGTGGACGAGAAGAAGCCGCTCGACCTGAAGGGCTTCTGTGCCCACATGACGAGCCACGGCAAGCTGGCCGACTACCAGATGGTGGTGCTCGTGGTGCAGCAAGTGGTGGAATGCATGAAGGAGCTGGTGCTCCAGGGCCAGCCGGTGAAGCTGGAGGGACTGGGCACGTTCGGCCCCTCGATCGAGGCCGCCAAGGGAGGCGCCGTTTCAGTGGCAGCAGCCATGGAGGCAGGCATCGACACGCTGATCGAGGGTGTGCACATGAACTTCACCCCCGAGAACACCAAGGGCGAGCGTCTCACCTCGCGTGCCCTGAAGGACGAGTGCGTGTTCTCTGCAGGCTACGTCGTGGAGAGCGTGAAGCGCACCGTGGATGGCAAGGTGAAGCGCTTCCAGAACAAGACACCCATCGCGTTCATCTTGTCTCCCGCAGGCACCGATGGTACCGGCGGCGGCAGTGACACCCCACCTGACGACGGGCCCACGAACCCTGGCACTGACGGGGACTAACCGGCAGCTGGCGGCAGGGCTGGCAATGAAAAGCCAGGCTGCTGCTGAGGGTTAGCTGCTGTTGAGGGTTAGCTGCGACTGAGTCGCAGCCAACCGTGGAGCAACAGCAGAGAGAATGGAACGGAAGTCCTTGAAGAAACCGAAAAAAGGCAACCGAAAAGCAACCGGAGGGAAACTGAAGGAAAGGGCAGCCGAAGGAAAGGGCAGCCGAGAAAGGGCAACCGAAGGAAAGGGCAGCCGAAAGGGAAACTGAAAGGACAGCCGATTGGTGAAATGAAAGAAAGAGCCGCGGTCCTCATTGAAAGAGGATGGCGGCTCTTAACGCTAAATACTTAACTCTCGACTTTCGCAGGTAAGAAATGCCTGAATGCCAAAAGTTTACATCCCAGGGAAACCTAAGTCACTGATATTCTTTGAACAGTCTGACAACAGAGTTCAGTCCGCTTGGCATAGAAGACCATTGGTCATAGGTGGTCTTCTTGTAGTTGATGTCAACGACATTGATTTCTTCCATCTTGCGCCATGGTATGCCTCGTCGGTCTAAGTCGGCTATACGATTGGCAGGCAGGTTGGTTACCTCGATACGGATTTCATTGTCACCGGCTTTCAGCGTTTGCTTACAGTCGAGCACGAACGGTACGCTCCAGGCGCAGCCGATGAATTCTCCATTGATATACACGCGGGCGGATTCGCGGACGTCGCCAAGGTCGATTTTCCAGCCTCTGACGTTCTTCATATCCTTCTTCTTCAATTTCAGGTGGGTGGTATATACTCCCGTGCCCATGGTCACCTTGACAGAATCATCATCCAATGTCTCCCATGTCTGTGGCTTGTCCAGCGTAAAGGTCTTGTTCACTTTCGGGGCTTCTTCGGCGAACGACAGCGTCCACGGCCCCACGATGTCAACAGGCTCGGAAAGGGTCGATGGTGAAGGAGCACCTTGCGCCATCGTCTCTTCACGGAATACTTGCAGGATCATGGACTCACCGCTACGGAGATTGATAACGATTCCATCCTTGTCGGATGTGGCAGGGATGATGTCTCCGTTGAGAGGATTGAACCACACGGCACTCTTGTAATTGACGGCCAATGGCTCGACAGTATGAATGTCGTTTGGCGTGAGGTTGGCAATAAAGTAATGATATCCAGAGGGATTGCTGCGGCGTATGGCCTTCAGTCCACATTCGGTCTTCATGGGTTCTGGACGAGCAGCTTTACGCAGCAGGGTGGCGTCAGTATTATAGAATATATGGGCACCCTGGGCCTTTAATTCCCTGATGTGCTGTTCGATGCTTGCGGGCATGTTGCCCGAACCGGGAATGATGAGTCCTTTATAGCGTGTGCCGGCCTTGGTCTCCAGCATTCCATTCTTGTACGTAACACCCATGAGCAGACGCTCGGAGATGTAGTCGCAGTCGAAACCGGCACGGTCGATGTCAAGGATGGTCTTGATGAATTCCGGTGCCAGGCTCCCCATAGCGTGAATAGAGAACTGCATGAGCAGTTTCCTGGGATTCTTCTGCCACATGTCGCGGACAGGCAACAACACCAGGAAGTCGTTGTCAGGCTGTCCCCACTGGAGGAATGACTGGCAGCGCTCCACATATTGCATGAAGTAGGGTGCATCGCGCCAGATACTGTTCGTCGGTGACATGTCGATAGAGGCATAGAATTTCCAGCCAGGCCATGTGTCATCCTTCGGTGAGTAGCAGGTGCCGTGGAAGAACATGTGGTTCACGCCAGCACAGAACATCAGGTCGAGGTCGGGCTTCAACTGCGACAGGCTGGTGCGGAAGTGCTCCGTCAGCCACGTGAAGGTCTCGCTGCTGGTGTAGGGCTTTCCGCAGACGTGAGCTGCCGAAGGGGCGTATTTGAACATCGAGTAGTCGGAATCGTTCTTCCGGGTCTTCCCCGGATCAGTACGTAAGCCCTTGATGCCGAAGTCACTAAGTCCGAATCCTTCAATCTCTGGTATATCTACTGCAGAGTAGCAGTCGATGAGGTTGGCAGGTGAGCCATGAGCCTGGTTCCTGGTGATGGCTCCGTGCTTGTGGGCCCATGCCGTCCACTGCTCGGTGAAGTTCTCCAGGAGCAGGTCGCTGAGCGTTTCACGGTAGTCGGAAAGAACCTCCTTGGGCTGTCTGCCCATCCACACATGATCTGATTCGCTGGCATGGATAAGTTTCAGAAGACAATCCTGCAGCTTATAGCCGCGACGCTTCTCAAACTCCTCAAATAGCGTGGGGGTCCATGTAGCGTCGGCTACCTCGTAACTATCGTTGAAAAAGGTATGGGGGTAGGGGGTATGAGTACGCTCAAACGCTTCTTCTATATGTTTCAGATAATGAGCCACAGCCTGATGGTCGAAATGGTCGATGACCAGTCCTTCACCGCCAGGGGCTGCACGTTTCACCTTCATCACACCATATTTGATATAGACGGCAACGACTGTCTTCACATCTTCCTTGCCTGTCCCGATGAAGGGAATCATCTCCTTGGGTATCTTCCATGAGAGGCTTCCGTTGCTTACATGTTCTGTTATGTCGGCCGAAAAATCGTCACCGCCATAAAGCATGACTTTCTGCAGGACAGAATTGTTACGTTCCTTTTCTGCCGGCAACAGGTTCAGGTCTTTGACTTCCTTGCCTGTAAACTCCTTTTCTACAAACACCACCCTGCAGGCCGATTCTTCCAATGGTACCCACGGGCCACCGAAAGGCCAACCAGTGCCTGTGGCCATGTCGAGTTCTATGCCGTTCTGCTTGCACTGTTCCTGAGTGTATCGCAGCATTTCCATCCATTTGTCACTCAGGTAAGGGATGTTGTTAGCCTGATTGCCCTGGACACCGTACAGCGGCGTTATCTCTACGGCCCCGATGCCGTGGTCAGCATACTGCTTCAGGTTCCAGTTCAGGTTCTCCCTGTCCACTGCAGAACCGAGCCACCACCAACGGGTGCCAGGCTTGGCTTCTGGGGTTGACATCGGCCATGACTGAGCCATGGTGGTGAGGGATGCTGCTATACCGCAGCAGAGCAGACATTTGCGTATCATCAAGTTACTTTTACCCATTGTCTTTCCTTGTTTTTTAGTTTCCATCGGGTTTTACGATATCTTTCATTGGTGAGGGTGCCCACTTGAATGTTTTCCAATCATCGGGCTGCGTGGGGTCGAAGTCCTGCCATTCAGGACGCAGGTATCTGACTATGGGCAGTTGCAGCTTCTTCATACCCATCACCACGCACTTGGCCACCTCATAGGCACCGTAGGGATTGAAATGGGTGTTGTCTGCCAGTTCGCGTCCGTAAAGCTCCTTCGGATAGTGTACCAATGCGCGCTTAGAATCCTCAAAGCCAAGTGTTTCGAAGAATTGCTTCGTCATAACGTTTAAGTCTATCACAGGCACCTTCTCCCGCTCGGCAACGCTCTTCATGGCAGCGGGAAACTCACCGTGGGTGTTGGTGATGGTCTTTTTATCCTTGTCGAAGGCACGTCGCTGTGTAGGTGTGCAGAAGACGATGTCTGCCCCTTTTGAACGTACCTGATCAATAAAGATTTTCAAGTTGTAGACATAGTGATACCACGCACCGTCACCGGGACGTTTTTCTTTCTCGTCATTATGTCCGAACTCGGCTATCAGCAGGTCACCGGGCTTCAGTGTGGTCAGGATCTTGTCCAAGCGTCCTCCAGCAATAAACGTGCGTGCAGTCAGTCCGCTCTCGGCATGGTTGGAAATGGCCACCTCAGGGCCAAACCAGCGGGTAATCATCTGTCCCCACGAAGCCCAAGGCTCACTGTTCTGGTCGACAACAGTGGAGTTTCCGCACAGATAGACGGTCGGCACCTGGTCGTCACGCTCAATATGGATGCTTTGTACTGCCGGTGCATCACCGTTGAATTCCAGCGTCAGCTTGTCATCCCATGCCAGATAGTCCTTCTCGCGGTCCTTGATACGTACGCGTGACTTGTCGTCAATGCGGGGAGAACGTTTGTTCACCTGAAACTCGAAGGTCTCTGTCTTGCCTTTCTTCGTAGCCACGTTGTGAACCATCAACCGGCGCCCTTCTGCACGGACAGTGGTCTCTCCCGCCTTTTTCTTGGAGCCTATTACGACGCGGATGCGGTAGTTACCATCGTCCACCTTTACTGAGAAGTAGAAAGGCTCGTTTGACGTCTTCTTCGTCGGGGCTGCGACAAGGTCGTATCCGTAACCGGTCTCCTCGTTGTAGACAGGTTGTGGCTTCGTCATGTCGAAGTCGAAAGTCTGCGCTGCTGCCATCAGAGGCAGAGCGCAGAACAGTGTAGTCAGTATTTTTTTGCTTTTCATTGTTATGGCAGATAAGTTTATTTGTAGAATCTACTCTGGTAGGAGCAGAACGGTTACACTTCGCGCTGCCTGTGCACCCATGACCAGCACTTGGGCTATATCTGCAGTCTTTGAGGGACCGCTGATGAATGAGCCGTAGCCGTACTCATCGAACAGCTCAAGGCCGGACTTGGGATCGCGTTCTCTGAGCCGGCGGTAAGCCTCATGCATGTTGTTGACAATCTGGGACTTGGGCAGAAGGATAACCAGATTCTCTGAGATGAAGCATACTGCTTTTTCCTTCATCTGCTGGGGAATCCAGATGCAGCCGTTCTCAGCCACGCCGAACAGTCCGCGTATCACACCAACATCGGTTCCGTTGAGATCGCGGGCACGTCCTACTTCATCAGGATTCCTTGTGGCGATGGTGACTTCTGGAAGATTCGAGGCTATCTCCTTGGCGTCAGGATAGAGTTCGCGGATGAGTCCGTCGACAGTGCGGTCACCCTTCACTTCTATCACGTGTCCACCCACGTTCTCGCTCATGGCAATAAACTGCACGAGAGGGTCGGGATAGGTGATGGCCTTGATGTCGCTCAGGTCGGGCATGTCGTATTTCTTCTGTACATTTGCCCTATACCTTTTTAATATATCTTCTTTGTTGCTCATAATTTTAAGGTAAAAGTGAATAGTGAAAAGTGAAAAATTTGCTTCCGCTTTTCCTCTTTACTTATTTTCGTTGTTTTGTTTCTTCGCTATTTCCTTGAAAACTGTGTGGAACGGTTTCTTCGGGAATGTCATCATCTGGTGGCCTTCAGCCCAAGGGTTGATCTTCATGTTCATCAAGAAGGGTGGAATGATGTTGGCAATGGGTGATACGGCGGTGGCCATCCTGTAAAGAGACGGGGAACCGAACAGCATGTTCATGCCCTTGCACATGAGTTTCTTCTCCGGGTTGGCGGTGCCGAACTCATCAAGCTGTTGGCGCCATTTGTAGATCTGGTCTCCAAGGTCTATCTTCACAGGGCATACTGTCTGGCAGCTGAGACACAGCGTACAGGCAGAGACGTTGCCGGAATGCTGTTGCACGTCACGCAGCATACCGAGGTTGATGCCTACAGGACCGGGTATGAAATAGCTGTAGGAGTAGCCCCCGGAACGACGATAGACAGGACAGGTGTTCATACACGATCCACAGCGGATACACTTCAGCACCTCCCAATGCTCGGGATTGCCAATCCATTCTGACCGTCCGTTGTCGACAAGGATGATATGCATGGGATGAGCCGTAGGACGAGCCTTGCGGAAATGGCTGGTATAGGTGGTCGTGGGCTGGCCAGTGCCTGCACGGCAAAGCATCCTCTGGAACACTGCCAGGCAATCGTAGTTGGGAATCACCTTTTCAAGTCCGATGGCAGCAATGTGCAGCTTTGGACAAGAAGTAGACATGTCGGCATTGCCTTCGTTGGTGCAGACGACAATGTCACCCGTCTCTGCTATACCGAAATTGGCACCTGTCATTCCTGCATCGGCTGTCAGGAACTCATTGCGAAGGCTCAGGCGTGCCATGTAAGTAAGATAGGTGGGGTCGTGGTTGCCTTTCTCCTTCGAGATGCCTTTCTCCTCGAACAGTTCTCCCACATCGTTATGGTTCAGATGGATGGCAGGCATGACAATGTGGCTCGGCTTCTGTCCTTTCAACTGGATGATACGCTCTCCCAGGTCTGTCTCCACCACTTCTATGCCCTTGCTCTCAAGGTAGGGATTCATCTCGCATTCTTCGGTGAGCATTGACTTCGACTTCACCATCTTCTTCACGTTGTGCTGTTTCAGAATGCCGAAGACTATCTCGTTGAACTCATTGGCATCCTTGGCCCAATGGACGATGCACCCGTTCTTTTCGGCATTGGTGGCAAACTGGTCAAGATACTCGTCCAGATGGGTGATGGTGTGGCGTTTGATGGCACTGGCTTTCTCACGTAACTGCTCCCACTCGTCCAGCCCCATGGCCATATTGTCGCGTTTGCTGCGTACTGCCCAGAAAGTGGCATCGTGCCATTTGGCGTATGTCTGGTTCTTCAGGAACTCTTTTGCTGCTTTTGAATGTGCTGTACTCATAATCCTGCTGCTAAAATTTCCACTACATGTTTAAACTCTATCTTAAGCCCTTGCTTCTTGGCCACACCTGCCATGTGCATCAGGCACGAACAGTCAGGACCGGTCACATATTCCGCGCCAGTCTGGATGTGGCGTTCCACCTTGTCCTTGCCCATCTGTGCAGAGACGGCGGTCTCCTCGATGGAGAACATTCCTCCAAAGCCACAGCACTCGTCAGGACGCTCGGGCTCTACAACTTCACATCCGTCGACTAATGCGAGCAGGTCCTTGATCTTGTTGAACTTCTCCACGTGCTGTTCACTGGGAGATGACAGGCCGAGCTCACGTACACCGTGACAAGAGTTGTGGAGGCTTACTTTGTGAGGGAAGGTGCCGAGAGGATGGTTCACCTTCACCACATCGTGAAGGAACTCAACCACGTCCATGGCCTTCCGGGCGGTTACACACTCATGGTCGAGAAGCCGCGGATAGTTGATACGTACAAAGGCCGTACAGCTGACACTGGGTGCAACTACATAGTCATAACCCTTGAACATGTCATCGAATTTCCTGGCTAATGGAACGGCTTGCTTCTCGAAACCGGCATTGGCCATAGGCTGTCCGCAGCAAGTCTGTCCTTCGGGGTATTCCACGTCGAGTCCCAGATGCTTCAGCAGTTTGTAGGTGGCCAGGCCAACCTCAGGATAGACTGCATCCACATAGCAGGGTATGAATAATCCGATCTTCATAATAGTATTTGATTTTAGTTTTTAGATGTTTGTTTCGCTGTGGTACAGAGGTTCACCAGATAGATGATGCTCATGTAGGGAATACCTGTGTTGGTCTCCAGGCCGATTTCACAGGTACGGCTGTTGGAGTAGCCCACCTCTATTCCGTTCTTCTCTATTTGCGGACGGAGCTTACGCAGGGCGTAGCTGTTCATCTCGGGGAAGGTGAATCCCCTGTCACCGGCAAAGCCGCAACAGCCTACCCCCTCAGGCAGGAACACGTTGTTGGAGCATAGCCTGGCAAGGGCTATCATGTCCTTGTCAACACCCATCTGACGGGTGGAGCAGGTGAGATGCAGCGCGATATGCTTGTCGGTGGGATGGAAGTCAAGACGGTCAACGAGGTAGGTCATGATAAATTCTGCGGGTTCGTAGAGCTTCATCTTCTTCATGACTTTCCTCATGCGGTGCAGGCAGGGACTCTGGGCGCAGAGCACAGGGTACTTGCCCTCTTCCGAGGCTTTCCATAGTGCGGCTTCAAGTTCTGCGCTCTTACGGTCGGCAATGTCGAGCATTCCTTTCGACTCCCAGATCTGTCCGCAGCACATCTTCTCCATGCCTTCCGGGAAGATCACCTCGTAGCCGGCCTTTGCCATCAGCTGTATCACCTCGTCCACGAGTGCGTGTTTCACGGGCGCTTCCTTCGAAAGACCCATCGTCTGGTTGATACAGCTGGGGAAGTAGACCACCTTCAGGTCGGAATGTGTTTCTTCCTTATGGGGAATAGACTTCTCGATGATGAATTGCGTGAGGTCGGATTTCTTGGGCTGTCTCTTCTTCTTAGGCATGGCTGTCGTCCAGAGCGGCATACCCATCTTGTTCATCGTCCTGCATACATGGGTCATCAGCGTGGGACCCAGGGTGACGTGGGCAAGATGTGCAACATCGAGTACCACGCGCAAACCCGATTTGATGCCTGCCATGTGGTTGGCAGCAAACTCTCCGACCTGGTAGCCGAACTTCGATTTGTTCATGTCTAACTGGCGGATCAGGTGTGTCAGTTCACCCGTGTTGATCTTCATGGGACACGAGGTAGAGCACAGGCCGTCGGTGGCACAGGTCTGGTCACCGTAATACTTATACTGCTTGCGCAGAGTGGCTGCACGCTGAGGATTGGCACCTGTGGCTTCCAGTTCACGGATCTCACGCTGTACAGCAATACGCATTCGGGAGGAGAGGGTGAGTCCACACGACATGCAGTTCACTTCACAGAACCCGCACTCTATACACTTGTTGGCACGTTTCACCTGTTCTATGGTCTCCTTGGCTGTCGAGAGTGAAGGATCCATCAGATATTTACCGCCATCAGGTATGCTGTCGAAGTCATAGTCCAGCACTGGCAGGGGTTTCAGGCACTTGATGAAGCACTCTGGGTCATCGTTGAAGATGACACCCTGGTTCAGCAATCCTTCTGGGTCGAAGATGGCTTTCAGCTCTTTCATGGCTTCATAGGCTTTCTCACCCCATTCGTACTTGACGAAGGGGGCCATGTTCCTACCTGTCCCATGCTCAGCCTTCAACGAACCGTCATATTCCTCTACGACGAGTTTTGCCACATCACGCATCATCTCGGCGTAACGGGCCACCTCGTGCTCATCGGCAAAGCTCTGATTCAGGATGAAATGGTAGTTGCCTTCAAAAGCGTGTCCATAGATACATGCATCAGAATAACCATGGTCGGCAATCATCTTCTGCAGTTTCACGGTGGCCTCGGGCAATGACTCTATGGGGAAGGCGACATCCTCTATGAGGCAGGAGGTGCCCACAGGACGGGTTCCACCCACACTGGGGAAGATTCCTGAGCGGATAGCCCAGTACTTGCCATAGACAGCTGGGTCTTCCGTGAATTCTGCAGGGATATAGAGCCTGAACTGGCCTAAGCACTCCTTGATCTTGTCGATCTTTTCAAGCAGTTGCTCGTGGGTGATGCCTTTGGCCTCGGTGAGAATGGCTGTCAGGTTATGGTAGTCGCCTGGTTCCACGCCCTCTATCTTTCCGGCATCCACGTCTTTCTTGTATTGCAGGAACACAGGGTCGTCGACAGAATTCAGCGACATGTAGTCGAGCATCTCGGCACTCTTCACCATCAGGTTCTCGGCACTCATCTTCAGGTCGTCATCGCCTGCCTTCAGCTTCTTCATGGCCACCACAGCCTCGCAGCTTTCCTTCATCGTGAGGAAATACACCATTGCCGATGCTTTGTATTTGTAGTCATAGAGCGTTTTCATCGTCACCTCGGAGAGGAAGGCCAGGGTGCCCTCGCTGCCTACCATTGAATGGGCGATGATATCAAAGGGATCGTCATAGGCAATCAGCGGACGAAGATTCAGTCCCGTCACATTCTTGATGGAATATTTCTTCCTGATGCGGTCAGCTAATTCCTTGTCAGCACGGACTTTGTCACGTAGTGCCTCAATCTTCTTCACAAACTCCGGATGACTCTTCCGGAAAGCGGTCTTGCTCTGTTCTGAGCCTGTATCAAGCATCGTTCCGTCCGTAAGGATGATACGGGCAGAGAGAAGCATGCGGTCGCTGTTGGCATGTACTCCGCAGTTCATGCCCGAGGCATTGTTGATTACAATGCCACCGACCATGGCAGAACCTATCGATGCAGGGTCTGGTGGGAACACCCGTCCGTAAGGTTTCAGGATTTCATTCACCCTGGCACCTACAATGCCCGGCTGCAGCTTGATGGAGTCTTGGCTCGTTCCGAGTTCATAATTCTCCCAATGCTTGCCAGCCACAATCAGCACCGAGTCGGTACAGCTCTGACCGCTCAGCGAAGTGCCTGCTGCACGGAAGGTGAACGGCATCTTGTGTTTCTGACAGGTCTTGACGATGAGAGAAATCTCCTGCTCACCATCACTGCGTATGACTACTTTCGGAATCTGACGATAGAAACTGGCATCGGTTCCCCAGCCGAGCGTACGCAACTCGTCTGTGTAAATACGATCTGACGGAAGGAAAGTCCTGAGATCTGTAAGCAAATTGTTTAGCATAGGTAGTCGTGGCTTTTTTAGTTACGTGTATTTTTGCCGCAAATATACAAAAAAAACTTGAACTACCGCAACAATTTGGAAAGAAATGAATATTTCTTTTAAAAATTGTCGTCTCATGACGCAAAGCTACCCACTTACTCAGTTCGTACCGGGTAAGTGGGTAACAGGTCTTGTGGGAAGGAGTCTACTTCTCGTTCACCAGCTCCTTGGCACGGTCGAGCGCAAGGTTGATGTGTGAGCAGATGTTGTCTGAACCCACCAGCTCGTCGAACTTGGCACGGTGGAGGGTCTGCTGTACTTGGGGGCTCACACCAGAAAGCACCACCTGGATGCCTTCCTTCTGCGACATCAGACAAAGATTCGTGAGGTTGTGGATACCGGTGGAATCGACAAAGGGTACCTTACGCATGCGGATAATCCGCACCTTGGGACGGTGATGGCCCAGCGCACCCATGATTTCCTCGAACTTGTTCCCGGCACCGAAGAAGTAGGGACCGTTGATCTCATAGACCTCCACACCCTCGGGAATGGTGAGGTGCTCAAGGTTGCCCAGCTGGAAGTCACTGTCTTCTTCAGAGGGGTCGATCTCGTCGCTGATGACCTTGACTTCCGTGGTCTCTGCCATACGGCGCATAAAGAGCAGACAGGCGCAAATCAGGCCTACCTCAATGGCAATGGTCAGGTCGAAGATGACTGTCAGCAGGAAGGTGACCCACAGCACAATGATATCGCTCTTGGGGTTCTTCATGATACCGAGTACCGACCTCCAGCCGCTCATGCCATAGCTCACTACCACCAGCACACCGGCCAGGCAGGCCATGGGGATATACTGTGCCAGCGGCATGAGGAACAGGAAGATGAGCAGCAGCACTCCTGCATGAACGATACCGGCAATGGGAGTGCGGCCACCATTGTTGATGTTGGTCATGGTGCGGGCAATGGCTCCTGTAGCAGGTATGCCTCCAAAGATAGGCGATGCAAGATTGGCCACGCCCTGGGCTATAAGCTCGGTGTTGCTGGAGTGACGAGCGCCGATGACACCGTCGGCCACAGTGGCAGACAGAAGCGATTCGATGGCTCCAAGGATGGCAATGGTGATGGCGGGCTGTACCAGTGCCTTCATGGTTTCCCACGACAGGGCAGGAACCTCGGCACCAGGCAGCTCACTGCTGATGGAGAAACGGTCGCCAATGGTCTCTATTGATGTTACTCCTGCATACTGCTTCAGTAACAGCGCAGCCACTGTCATCACGATGATAGCTATCAGAGAACCAGGCAGTTTCCTGAAAACGGAAAACTTTGTGTTGAATACCGGGAACTTGGTCATCCTCGGCCAGGCAGCAATGAGTATCACGCTACCTACACCCACTGCAGCACTCCACCAGTCGATGGTTGGAAGGGCTCTGAAATAGGCACCCCACTTCTCTATGAAATCAGAGGGTACTTCCTCCATCACCAGTCCCAGAAGATCCTTGATCTGTGTGGTGAAGATGGTCAGGGCAATACCACTGGTAAAGCCCACAATGATGGGGTAGGGAATGTACTTGATGATGGTCCCCAGATGCAGTATGCCGAACATGATAAGGAACACACCTGCCAACAAGGTGGCAATGGTAAGACCCTCCATGCCGTACTGCTGGATGATACCATAGATTATAATAATGAACGCGCCCGTAGGGCCTCCTATCTGTACCTTTGATCCGCCAAGCACGGAAACAATGAAACCGGCCACGATGGCAGTGATGATACCTTTCTCGGGTGTCACACCAGAGGCAATACCGAAGGCGATGGCCAGAGGAAGGGCAACAATGCCCACGATGATTCCCGCCATGAGGTCGGTCATGAACTTCTGGCGGTTGTAATTCTTGAGTGTCGCAATCAGCTGCGGCTTAAATTCTAATGTTGTCATCCTTTCTTGTTTCTTTATTGGCAATTCATCATTGACAATTGCTCATTTGTTATCCTTTCTACTTTTTTCTTTTTACCTGAAAACGACTGCAAAGGTAGCGGAAAAACAATCAATTGCCAAAAATATCATAAAAAAACAAAATAAATGCACCAACAAATTGATTTATTTCATATATTTGCGCCCGGATTGAGTGATTCTATCCGTTTAATAAGCAAAGTTTAACTTAAAAAGAGAAAGCAAAATGAAGAAAACATTGTTCATGATGATGGCAGCGTGTGCCATCGGTTTCACATCGTGCGGCAACAAGGCTCAGGCTCCTGCCGATGCAGTAGCAGAGGAGGCTCAGGCCGTTGAGTACAATGCGCAGGAGGAAGCTGATGCTTCTATCGCCGCACTCACTGAGCAGATCGAGGCACAGGATGCCAGCAAGCTCCAGGAGGTTCTTACAGCCGTTCAGGAAAAGGTGAAGGAAATCCTTGCCGTCAATCCTGAGGTTGCCAAGGAGTATGTCACCAAGGTTCAGGACTTCCTGAAGGAGAACGCTGAGAAGATCAAGGCTTTCGCTGGTGACAACGAGATTGTACAGACGGCTGTCAGCGCACTCACAGCTGCTCCTGCCGAGAGCATCGTCAGTGGTCTCTTGCAGGCTGTTGAGGGTGTGAAGGCTACTGGCGAAGAGGCTGTTGACGCTGCCAAGGACGCTGTTGAGGGTGCCGTTGACAATGCCAAGCAGGCTGCCGAAGATGCTGCCAACAATGCAAAGGAAGCTGCTAAGGAAAAGGCCGGTGAGGCTGTCGATGCAGCTGCTGAAAAGGCAAAGAAGGCCATGGGACTCTAAGAGATCCTGTCCTTTCGTTGAATAAAACGGGGCATTCGTTGAACGGATTTGCCCCGTTTCTCTTTTTTTAGCTACCTTTGCAGAAAATTATTAATCAGTAAAGAATCATCAGATATGTTACGAAAAGTCATTCTTTCCATGATGGCAACAGGTGTGCTGACAGCCCAGGCTGACAGTTTCTCCTTCCTCACCATCGAGAAAACCGACGGTACAGCACAGTCTCTCACGGCTGTGGGACTGACCATCAACTACAGTAATGGCAACCTGGTTGCCACCAATGGCACACAGAGTGCTACCATAGCGCTGACCGACATCAGCCGCATGTATTTCAGCAACGAGCAGGCCATCACCAGTGCCATCAGCACTGTGAACACCAGCACGCCGTCCTCGGAAACCAACCCACAGTCCGACGGTATCTACAACCTTCAGGGCCATCGTGTGGCCTCCCTCTCACAGCGCAGCTCTCTCAGGAAGGGCATCTATATCATTGTCGAAAACGGTCAAACAAAGAAAGTCCAGGTAAAATGAAACAGATCATCTCCTTCCGAATGAATTGGCTACTATGCCTGTCTTTCATTATATTCAGCTTGTCATCCAGTCCTGTCATGGCTCAGACCATGACTGTCAGGACGGCCCAGGGTGTTTCCTATGTCTTCACCGCCAACAGCGATGACATGACCTATAGTGACAATGGTAAGTCTCTGACCATCCAAGGCAAGGCTTTTTCTACCAGCGACATCACCGGCATCAGCATCGATGAGTCGGTGGCTGCGGTAAAGAACACGGTCACTGTCAACTATGACGGAACATCGGCCAGTGTCCTCGTTGCAGGCAATGTGGCACCTTATGTCACCGGCACCGTCAACGGGGCTCATGTCAGCTTGACGCAAACCAATACCGACGACATTGACGGTGACGAAATCACCTATACCCTGTCGGGAAGCAGCAGCGATGGCGAATTCTCCATGACAGGAAGCTACAAGGCCACTGTGGAGCTCAATGGCCTGTCGCTGACCAATCCCACAGGTGCTGCCATTTCCATCATGGATGGCAAGCGCATCAACATCAGTGTTCAGAAAGATACGCAAAACACGCTGACCGACGGAAGCGGTTCACAGAAGGCTGCCTTCTACGTCAAGGGACATGCCGAGTTCAAGGGCAAGGGCACACTCAATGTCTATGGCAACTATGCCCATGCCATCAAGAGCGGTGACTATTTGTCCGTGAAGAACTGCACCATCAATGTGCTCTCTGCCGTGAAGGATGGAATCAGCTGTAATGAGTATTTCCTCATGGAGAGTGGCAGCATCAGCATCAGTGGAGTGGGGGATGACGGCATCCAGGCCGATCTCGACGGTACTTCCTCTACTGGTGAGAAGACCGGACACGAAGACGAGGACACTGGCAATGTCTATATCCAGGGTGGTACCATCACCATTACCATCTCTGCAGCTGCTGCCAAAGGTATCAAGGCTGGTGGCGACATGAAGGTGACCGATGGTACCCTGGACATAACCACTACTGGCAACGGTGCCTATGACAGCGACGAGAAGGATGCCAAGGGCTGTGCGGCTTTGAAGTCCGATGGCAATATGACCATCAGTGGCGGAACGCTGACACTGAAGTCCACCGGTACGGGTGGCAAGTGCATGAAGGCCGACGGTACACTGACCATCACCAATGGAACCATCACTGCCACCACCACAGGCTCTCAGTATAAATATAGCAACAATATCACGGCTTCTGCCAAGGCCATTAAGGCTGACGCTGCACTGGTCATCAGTGGCGGAACCGTCACTGCCACTTCAAAGACCCATGAGGCCATCGAGAGCAAGGGCACACTGGAAATCAGCGGAGGTGTGGTAAGTGCCACCAGCAGTTCCGACGATGCCATCAACTCCTCTGGCGACTTCACCATCAGCGGTGGCTATGTCATGGGTTATGCCACTGGCAACGATGGTCTCGATGCCAACGGCAACTTCTATCTCAAGGGCGGCAATGTCTATGCCATCGGTTCCCGTCAGCCTGAGGTGGCAATCGATGCCAATACCGAGGGTGGCAAGAAACTTTATATCACTGGCGGCAACCTCGTTACCGTAGGACCCTTGGAAAACAATTCCCAGCTCACCCAGTCATGCTATCAGAACGCCTCTGTCAGTGCTAACACCTGGTATGGCCTCTATCAGGATGGAACGCTGGTGATGGCAGTCAAGACTCCCTCAGCCACCAGTAACCTGGGTACGGGCATGATCGTCAGCACAAGCGGCACAACCACACTGAAGTCGGGCATCTCTCTCAGCGGCGGCAATACCATCTTCGGCGGCATGGGCAATGTCGGAGGCACGGCATCTGGCGGTTCTGCTGTCACCCTCTCTTCCTATACCGGCTCTGGTGGTGGCATGGGACCTGGCGGTGGCGGATTCGGCCCTGGCGGCGGAGGCTGGAGATGGTAGCCTTTCATGAAGAGTTAAGCATTTAAAGTTCATCGTTTATGAATTTCAAGAAAGAGAAACGATCAGAGACACTCATCTACCTGGCGCTATGGGCAATGCTGTTCATGGCGCCGGTGATGAGTCTTTACATCCGTACGGCTAACGACAGCCACCTGTCTTTCGACTGGAACGAAGTCTTGATGGTGTGGCGGCAATATGCCATATTCTTTGTCATCTTCCTTATCCACAACCATCTGTTGGCTCCGCTGCTGGTCTACCGTCAGAAGAAGCTCCTCTACTTCTCCATCGTAGGCGTCCTTGTTGCTGGATTTGTTGTCTACCAGTGCACCTCTCGGCCTGACGATTTCATGAACCGTCACAGGATGGGGGAAAGACATAAGATGGAAAAGAGATGGCGGGACGGAAACAAGGGATTCGATGACCACCGAAGGCCTGATTTCGAGGACCGGGATATGAAAAGGGAGGATGGTCCCATGGCGCCCGAAGGTTTCAGACCTGATGGTGAACGCGGGCACAGGGATTTCAAACACAATGGTGGTCATGGTCCACGCGAACACAAACCCCACATGCCATTCATTGGCCAGCGTGAGATTATCGACCTTGTTATCCTCTTGCTCATGCTCGGTGCCAACCTCGGCATCAAACTCTACTTCAAGCAGCGGGGCGACCAGAAACGGTTGGTAGATCTGGAGAAGCAGAACCTGGAACAGCAGCTGGAGTATCTGAAGTATCAGATCAATCCCCACTTCCTCATGAACACGCTTAACAACATCCATGCCCTGGTGGACATCGACCCCGAACTGGCCAAGAGCACCATCGTGGAACTGTCGAAGATGATGCGCTTCATGCTCTACGAGGGCAACAAGCCCACTGTACCACTCAGCCGAGAGCTGGACTTCCTCGACCACTATATCACACTGATGCGGCTACGCTATACCGACCGGGTCACCATTACGGTCAACAAACCCGACGAACTGCCCAACTGCGAGATTCCCCCTCTCATCTTCATCACCTTTGTGGAGAACGCCTTCAAACATGGTGTAAGCTATCAGCAGGACTCGTTTATCGATGTGAGCATAGAGATTGTTAGCTCCTCACCCCTCACTCCACACTCCACATTGAAGTTCACCTGTCGCAACAGCAGGATTCCCGCCGAGGAAGACAAACATGGAGGCGTAGGATTAGCAAATGTAAAACAAAGATTAGAATTGATTTATGGTAAGAATTATACTTTAGACATCAAGGATGAACCTCAGGAATACAATATCCAGCTCATCCTCCCGTTAAATTAAAAACTCTCCCTCTGAACTCTGCCCTCGACCTTTGGTCGCTTGCAAGAACTATGAACTATGAATTATGAACTGTTATGAACTGTTATGAACTCTGCGCTCTCAACTATGAACTATGAATTATGAACTGTGAACTGATAAAAGTGTTAGCCATCGATGACGAGCCACTGGCTCTGCGCCAACTCGTCACCTATATTGGAAAGATTCCTTTCCTGGAACTTGTCGGACAGTGCCAGAGTGCCGTCGAAGCCCACAAGTTGCTCAATGAGGAGGTGGTCGATGCCATCTTCTGTGACATCAATATGCCCGACTTGAACGGCATGGACTTCGTGAAGTCGCTTGCCGCACCACCGCTCATCGTCTTTACTACTGCCTACAGTGAGTATGCTGTGGAAGGTTTCAAGGTTGATGCCGTGGACTATCTCCTCAAGCCCTTCGGACTGCAGGATTTTCAACGGGCTGCCAACCGTATCCGCACGAGACTGCAGAATGGGAATAGCACTGCAAGGGATGCTGTGTCCGATTGTGACCTTTCTTCCAATGCCTCAACCCCTATGTCACAGGATTCCGACACCATCTTCATCAAGACCGACTACCGCGTGGTGAAGGTTGCCATCAGTGACATACGCTATGTCGAGGGCATGAGCGAATACCTGAAGCTTCACTTGGATGGACAGCCCAAACCTATTGTCACTCTGCTCTCTATGAAGAAGATGGAGGATTTCCTGCCCAGCACATTCATGCGTATTCACCGTTCCTACATCGTCAACCTGACCAAGATTCAGGAGGTGAACAAGAACCGTGTCATCATGGATGCAGAGACCTACCTCCCCATTGGCGACAATTACAAGGAACAGTTCAATCAGTTCCTGGCCACCCGGTTCTTAGGGAAATAAGAAAAAGGGCTGTCGTTTGGCAGCCCTTTCTCTCTGTTTTTATTTTTGCTTTTTCTCTTCTTACATGTCATCGTAGGTGTCAAGGTAGGTGACATGGGTGACGAGATATTCGTCCACACCATGCTTACCGTCGGCACCGCCGATACCGCTCTTCTTCACACCGGCATGGAAGCCCTGGATGGCCTCGAAGTGCTCACGGTTGATATAGGTCTCACCGAACTCCAACTCACGGCAGGCCTTCACAGCTACGTTCAGGTCCTTGGTGAAGATGCTGCTGGCCAGGCCGTACTCGCAGTCGTTGGCATACTTGATGGCCTCGTCGATGTCGGTGAACTCTATCAGCGGAATCACAGGACCGAAGGTCTCCTCATGAATGATGTCCATGTCCTGACGGCAGTCGTCAAGCACTGTGGCAGCATAGAAGTAGCCCTTTGTGCCCACACGCTCACCGCCACAGAGCAGCTTCGCTCCCTGCTTGATGGCACGCTCCACCTTCTCCGTGACGCTCTCCAGTGCACGGGCCTCTACCAGCGGACCCATGTCTACGCTCTCGTCGGCACAGGGGTCGCCCACCTTCACGGCCTTCATCTTCTCAACGAGTATCTTGGTGAAGGCTTCCTTCACCTCCTTCTGTACGTACACACGCTCGGCGTTGTTGCAGATCTGTCCGTTGTTGCCGATACGGCTGTCAACAATCCACTGGGCAGCACGCTCCAGGTCAGCGTCCTTCATCACAATGGCAGGAGCCTTTCCACCAAGCTCCAGGCTCACCTTCGTGATGTTCTTCGAGGCAGCAGCCATGATGCTCTCGCCGGCACCTACAGAACCAGTCACGCTGACAATGTCAATCTTCGGGCTTCCGGCCATCTCGTTACCGATGACACTGCCCTTACCTGTTACGATGTTGATGACTCCGGCAGGCAGACCGGTCTCTGCCACCACCTTGGCAAACTCCGTACAGTTCTCCGGGGTGAGCTGACTGGGCTTGATCACGATGGTACAGCCGGCAATGAGGGCTGCACCGGCCTTGCGGGCTATGAGGAAGAAGGGGAAGTTCCAAGGCAGGATGCCTGCTACCACGCCGATAGGCTTCTTCGTCAGCAGGATGGTCTCGTTGGGACGGTCCGAGGGGATGATCTCTCCCTCAATGTGACGGGCGAAGGTGGCCATATACTCAAAGTAGGCAATGGTGGCACCAACCTCGATGGCTGCCCAGTTGCGTGTCTTACCCTGCTCACGCATGATAATCTCGGTAAACTCCTTCTCGCGTTTCTTGATGCCGTCGGCCATTTTCAGCAGATACTGAGCACGTTCAATGGCTGGTGTCTTTGCCCAGGCCTTCTGAGCAGCACGGGCAGCATCGAGGGCACGGTTCACATCTTCAATGGTGCCTTCCGGCTGACGCGAAATCACTTCCTCGGTGGAGGGGTTCAACACTTCAATCCATTGGCCGTTAGAGCTCTCGCAGAACTGGCCGTTGATGTACATTTTTAAGTCTTTCATAAGTCTTGTTTTGTTTTAGAAATAGATTAAAGAAATAGTTTAGCTGCAAAATTATAGAAAAAAAACGAGACGGCAATCATCCGTCTCGTTTTTTATGTTATTTTAAAGAAAAGACCCTGCCTTATTCTGTTGGAAAGGCTACTTTCTTGGCTGATCCGTCGGCACTGCGTTCTATACAGAGGCCCTTCGGATGGTCCAGTCGTCGTCCGTGCAGGTCGTAATAAGTCTTGGGGGCTGAGCTGTCTGTCAGCGACTGCTCCTTGATGGCTGTCGAACCACGGTCAATCATGAAGATATAGGTGTTCAGGCTGCGGGCTGGCAGGCTGACGGTTACCACGTCAACAGGCTCGCTGATCTCAATGGGCTGCAGCTGCAGGAGCTCACGCATATCGTTGCCCGTCGACAGCAGATGCTGGCCGCTCTTCACCTTGTAGGGAAGACTGATCTTCAGGTCGAACTCGGTCTTGGTGGTGTCTATGCCCATCACAATGATAGAGTCACCCTTGATGTAGGCAGAGAACTCATAGGGAGCCTCTGTCTTGACAGTGACGTTGGCAGAGCTCTCCAGACGGGTAGAACCGGTGACGTGCTTGGCAAAGTGCGACATGACGTATGCACGTGGCAGCAGGGTGTTCTTCTTGTTGGCAGTGCCATACTTTGTCTCGCCCGTACCAACAAATGCCCAGTGGGCACGCATGTACCAATATATATAGCCTGTGCAACCTGACATCATGCACTCGTTGAGCTCTTCGGCAAACAGCAGCTGCTCGTGCCAGTTGGGCAGACGGTTACCGATATTGTCGGTCGAGGAGTGCTCCGTCATCCATACCTCCTTGCCGTACTTGGCGGGCAGAACGGCCGATTTCTTCATGTAGTCCAAAGGAGCATGGCCGTAGATGTGGCCTGCCACGATGTCTATCTGCTCGCGGCATGTCGGATCCTGCATCAGCGGGTCGGTATAGTTCTGGGTGAATCCCAGGCTCTCACCACTGATGAGCTTCACCCCGGGATAGGTCTCGCGGTCGAGCATGTAGGCATAGTTCTTCACAAGCTTCACCAGGTCCTGAGGGTCATACAGACAGCCCGAGTAGTTCACCCACCAGTCAGGCTCGTTCTGAATGGACACCGCGTCGACGGTCACACCTTTCGACTTCATGTACTTCAGGTAAGAGTTCAGCCACGGGAAGAATTTGTCATAACAGTCCGTCCGTAGTTTCCCCCTTACGGCGTTGGCATCTTCAGTGTTGCCACCCTGAGCCTTGCCGTTGGTCTTGTATTCACCTGGGGGCGACCAGGGCGTACCGAAGACAATGCCGCCACGCTGCTTGACGATTTTGGCAGAAGGCACACAGCCTTGCCAGTTGTAGGTGCTCCAGCTGGCATTGTCGTCACCCTTGAAGCTTGGCGAGATCTCCATGCGCATGATGTTCAGACCAATCTTCGACTGTGGACCGTAGAGCAGCCTCACGGGGTTGGTGTCAGTACCGTAGGGACACATGGCACCGTCGCAGCAGGCTGCACCGAAACCAGTGATCGTCTGACAACGGGTGTCTTTTACTGTTAGTTTGATGGTCGCTGCATGTGAAACACCTACAGCAGCGAGCACTAAAAGGGTTGTAAAAATCTTCTTCATGAATAGCTATATGTTCAATTCGTGCGCAAAAGTAGTAAATAATGGGTAAATACCAAAACAAAAAGCCTATATTTTGCCTTGTGGTGCCAAAAGGGAAAACTTTTGAGACATCGATGAACCTTTCTCGGCAAAAAATGTTGTGACGGCAACTTTTGGGGAAGGACGATCGGTAATTAAGGAAAAAATGTGTAACTTTGCAGCCACTTATTCGACATGATATAGTTTTTTTTGTTCTATGGGACTGTTAGTAAAGATATTCAATGAAGCGTCGGACACAGAGTTTAAGCTGGCGCAGGATCTGGTGGCCATCGCTATTGCCGATGGCGAGATTTCCGAGGCAGAGAAGCAGATCATCTCGTCGATATGCCATTCGGAAGGTATCACCGATGAAATGGCCAAGGACAGTATCCTCGGTTCCGGCGATAAGAGCATCATCAATAGTGAGATGCCTGCCAGCCGGCGTGACAGGGCTGACTATCTCACCAAGCTCATCCGCGTGATGTGCGTCGATGGCGAGAGTTCTCAAATGGAAATCTACCTCCTGGAGATCATCGCCTCGAAGATGGGCATCAACCACATGGAGTTGGTGTCACTGTTGCTGATGACTGCCTCCAGGCGCAATTTCCCCGGCGACATCGGCTCCAGGGCCTTGTCCAGCTTCCTGAAGAATGCCATCGATCCCAAGGCCAGGACCATGCGCGAGACACACGATAACCTCAGGAAGCTCTTCGACCTTATGGCAGAGAACGTCCCACAGCATCAGAATGCGTACGAGGACAGGGATGCCTTCATCCACGCCATGGATGCTGCCACCGACCTCCTGCTGACCAACACCCTCCTTGCCAGGGAGTTCCGATCCATGGGCGTTGACTTCGAGGCCCTCCTGCGGGAAGAACGTGAACTGGCCATCAGCAGGTGGACACGGAAGTGATATACCGTATCATTAATATTTATAAAATAGAAGATGATGAAAAAGACAAAGAAATTGTGGATGCTTGCCACCATCGTTTGCGTCCAGGTGGTGTTCGCTTCATGTGGAATTATTGACAATACCGTCATCCCTGATACGGTGGTACTCAAAGAGTGGCAGGCAGGGCAAACGGTCAGTGCAGATGTCGTCGAGGCTTTCGGAGGCATCGATAAGTGCTTCGCTGCCGAACCGATACCTGACGGGGTGTGGGAGCGGATGCAGGGCAAGACATACAAGGAGAACCCCTATATCGGACGTGACGACCTGCGCCACATCCGTGCCCTGCACTGGGACTACGACAATCAGATGCACGTCGGCGAGATGATTGTCAACCGCGAGATTGCCGACCGCGTGATCAGCATCTTTCGTCAACTCTTCGATGCCAAGTACCCCATCCAGCGGATACTCCTGCCCGATGTCTATGATGCCGACGACGAGACCCAGATGCGCGACAACAACTCGTCGTGCTTCTGCTACCGTGCCATCGCAGGTAGCACCAAGCTGTCGAAACATGCCCGGGGACTGGCCGTCGACATCAACACACTCTACAATCCCTATTACAAGGATCGCGAAGACGGCACGCGTTTCATCCAGCCTGCCACTGCCGCAGAGTACTGCGACCGCACGTGGGACTTCCCCTACAAGATCGACCACAATGACCTCTGTTTCCGCCTTTTCACCGAGGCAGGCTTCGAGTGGGGCGGCGACTGGACCTCGTGCAAGGACTTCCAGCATTTTGAGTTAATAGAAGAATAATTTGTATTTAGAACAAAAGAAACCACAGATGCTTGCCGCCATCCTTGCCAGCATCTGTGGTTTTTGTATCAAGAATAAATATAAAGAAGAGGTCACACACTGCCTAAACAATTCTCTCATTACCTCCCTTACGGTCAGTGGGTCTTCGACAAATCTCTCAAATTCTTGATAACTGATCCTTTACAGGTCAAAGACCAATTAGTGTAACTCAAGTTTCCCACCTTTATAATAATCAAGAATTAGAGAATTTCTCTTTTAGCAGTTTTGTAGAATGATTGGGAATTTGAGAAGAAATGGCAAGCCTGCTGTGGCTACCACTGGGTGGTCCTGCAGGATGGCACCATCCAGGTCGTCAGAATCATGCTGATGTACTATATCGACGTCATGGGATTCCTAGATTACCCGGAAAAAGACTGGGAGGCGGCCGTTGAGTAGGTCGTAAGCAGTCCACCCCTCACGGAATAAACATGCTGTTCACCCAAAGAGCGCAATAGCGCGAAAAGGAGGTTGATTATTGGGGAGTCTCAGATAAAATTGCATAAATATCTCATTTTTGGAAAAAAAGAACTCTTTCTGCTCTCACTTAATCGAAATTTTCGTACCTTTGCAGAAATTATTATCAATATGGGAAGATATATCAATACAGGCAATGCTGGATTCCAGAGAGCAAGGAATAGCTAATATGTGGATAAGTCGGGACTTATCTCCATAATAAATGCTACTCTTTTCACAGAACACTGTTTTAGTTGCGTCACACGTTGTCGCCGCTTCGGAAAGTCGATGGCTGCCAAGATGCTGTGTGCATACTATGACCATTCGTGCGACTCAAGGGAGTTGTTTGCTGACTTGCAGATAGCCCAAGACCCGCAGTTTGAGAAGCACTTGAACAAGTATCCTGTTATCTATCTTGACATGACAGGATTCGTGACCCGCTACAGGGATGATGAGATTGTGGAAAAGATTGACGAAGCCCTGAAAAAGGATGTGGGTGAAGCTTATCCTGACATCGCCCTTGAGGCAGAAGACAATTTGATGGACTATCTTTTGCGTGTCAGCAGCGTGAAGGGGGAGCAGTTTATCTTCATCATAGACGAATGGGATGCTATATGTCGTGAATTTGTGCCAGGCTCGAAAGCAATGGACAGCTATGTTTCTTGGCTGCGTGGGATGTTTAAGAGCATTGATGCCATGAGGGTTTTTGCCGGTGTGTATATGACGGGCATTCTTCCGATCAAGAAATACAAGACGGAGTCGGCCTTGAACAATTTCCAAGAGTATTCGATGGTCACCCCCAGAAAGTTGGCTGGCTTCTTCGGGTTCACTAAAGAGGAAGTGAAAGCTCTTGCTGAAAGGCATTGTATGGGTTTTGTTGAGTTGGAGAAGTGGTATGACGGCTATCAGATTGGTAATGAGCAATCAATCTTTAACCCCAATTCCGTCATGCAGGCCATTGATAATGGTTTCTGTACCAGTTTTTGGGCATCGACAGGTGCCTATGATGCCGTAGCACACTATATCCAGATGAATTTTGAGGGACTGAAGGATGATGTCTTGAAGATGTTGGCTGGTGGACGGTGATATGTTGATCCTACTGGATTCCAGAACGATATGTCGGTTGTCCGCTCCAAGGACGATGTGTTTACAGTTTTGATTCATCTGGGTTATCTCAGTTACGACTGGCGCAAGAGTGAGTGCTACATCCCGAACCGCGAAGTGTCAGGAGAAATGGTGAATGCGGTGAAAGCCAACAACTGGTATCCTGTGGTGAAGGCACTGAATGCCTCTGAGCAGCTCTTAAAGGCAACGCTCAATGGTGACGAGGCTGCGGTGGCCCGTGGTATAGACGCAGCCCACGACGAGCATACCAGCATCCTAAGCTATGATGATGAGAACTCACTGGCATGTGTTCTGAGTATCGCTTACTATTATGCAGGCAATGACTATATTATCCATCGTGAGTTGGCTACAGGCAAGGGCTTTGCCGACTTGGTACTCATCCCTCGAAAAAATGTTGACTCGCCTGCTATTGTCATTGAACTGAAATATAATAAGGATGCTGACACAGCTATCTCTCAGATCAAACGTAAGGACTATCCTGCCAAGATCACCCAATATACTGACAACCTGCTACTCGTTGGTGTTAACTATGACCGTGAGACTAAGCAGCATGAATGCCATATCGAGAAATATGCATCTCAGTCATAATAATGCAGATATGAAAGTCAATCGGTATATCGAAACTAAGATTCCCATGTCAGCCCAGAAGCTGACGGTGGATGGTAAGAAGGAGAGCATTAACTCTGCAAATCACGTTCCATGGCAGGAATGGCAGCTAATATCTTTTGATACAGATCTTCATGCGAAAGTATCTCTACGATCTCTTGTTTCAAGCCCAGCCCCAATTCTTTTTCGCACCCGTATGATTTGGGATAGTTGACAACGGCAAATTCCAGGTATCTTTTATTTTCATAACCTTTTACAGGGACTGCTGTCACTTTGAGTATTAAGTGAAACAGACTTATACTCTTGTCTGGATTTTCATATCTCTCATATACCACGGGGAAGCTCCCCTCTTCAGGTACCTTTTCCTTAACCTGCTCTCGCAAGTCTCGAATCATCTTCTTAATCAGTTCTTCCATTGTGTTCATAACCACTGAAAATATGTTATAGAAATATCGTCTTCAATTGTACCTCGCTCATTTTTTAGGCAAATATAGTCAATCATACAACTACATCTTCATATTTACTTCATATTATAACTTGTTTTAAGATTCTGTCAGATAAGATTCTCTCCGTGACGCAGATGGTAACTATTCGGCCATTGAGAGTTTCCTCCGTTCAATCCGTTTAATCCGTTGTTTTATAATTATTACTGTCCGCTAAACCTTGATGTCATCGCGCCCGTATGCGCATGAAGAAAAATTGGGCTGACTCTTGCACGAGAATCAGCCCTTTTGGTTATCTTTGCAGCTTCCAAACCAAATCGACAACCA
>JAEEGG010003830.1_pt1 | contig 37179 bp, 35 predicted proteins | sample 9134161 | NCBI WGS metagenome assembly JAEEGG01 (sample SAMN16246543, study PRJNA631951) | gut metagenome | biome: gut microbiome; feature: rumen; material: CR-attached | host: Bos | place: Iran: Karaj | collected 2018-10
ATTCTGCTCACGACCACCTGCTGTGATCCGCTAATACGTCGTGCTGTGCGTGTCAGCATGGGCACCGTTTGCCAGATTCCGTGGACTTACCTCGCCGACGACGGCTATCTCAACTGGCCGCAGCCAGCCATCACCTATCTGCATACGCTGGGCTACAAAATTGCAGCCATGGCTCTCAGCGACAACTCCATCAGCCTTGACGACCCGTTACTGGCTGCCGAGGAGCGGTTGGCCATTGTGATGGGCACCGAAGGCGACGGCCTTGCCGACAAAGTCATCCGCGCTTGCGACTACACTGTGCGCATACCGATGCACCACGGCGTCGATTCGCTCAATGTGGCCGCCGCCAGCGCCGTAGCATTCTGGGAATTGAGGGGAAAATGATATTCACCCCTACTTCACCTGTTTCTTCAATTCTGCAATTTCCTTTTCCAACGCAGCAATACGGTCATCGCTTTCTCGCTTGACAGAATGCTTCATTTTCAAGATGGCGAGGTTCAATTCAAACGAAGTCTCACTACTATGTTTAGGGAGCGTATCGTTCAGAATATCGTTAACAAGCTGACCACCGCGCTGCAATAGCGATTGGCGCTGTGGTTCGTCATTATCTTCATTAGGCAATTCCACAATTACCCGCGACAATTCTTTCAGTTTGGCATAAGCTTCCACAATGGCGATGGTAGTTTGCACTGCCCGCGGACTTTTCAAAATTGTTGCTAACATATAGAGACCTTTTTCAGTAAATGCCCGAGGTAAAACAGTTGAATGTTTCTGCTTCTCGAACCGGTCAAAAATTTTGACCAGTTCCTGTTTTTCCCATTCCTCAATGGTCCTATGATGAAGTTGAGAAAAATGGAAGAAAAAACGATATCTTCGGGATTTCTTCGGCTGCTACGCAGCCTCGAAATGACGCGCTATCGTTTTGCAAGTGAATAGCGTGCGAAGGAATCCCAAAAAGAAAGCCGAAGAAAAATCTTCGGCTTTTGTGTTGCAGGGGAAGAAAGATTCGAACTCTCATCAACGGTTTTGGAGACCGCTATTCTACCCTTGAACTATTCCCCTAAAAGAACGGACAAGTTGTTAGCTTGTCCGTTCAAAAGTATGTTGACTAAAAGATATTAGTCTAAGATTTCGGTTACCTGACCGGCACCAACGGTTCTACCACCTTCGCGGATAGCGAAACGCAGACCCTTGTTGATAGCGATTTCTGATAACAACTTAACGCGGATAGTCAAGTTATCGCCAGGCATTACCATTTCAACGCCGTCGGGGAGAATGATCTCACCAGTTACGTCAGTTGTACGGAAGTAGAACTGAGGACGGTAGTTGTTTTTGAACGGGGTGTGACGACCACCTTCTTCTTTCTTCAAGATATAAACTTCGGCCTTGAATTCTTTGTGAGGATGAATTGAACCGGGCTTTGCAATTACCATACCACGACGAACTTCGTCCTTGTCGATACCACGGAGCAGCAAACCTACGTTATCACCAGCTTCGCCTTCGTCCAAAATCTTGCGGAACATTTCAACACCGGTAACAACTGATTTCAGTTTCTCAGCGCCCATACCGATGATGTCAACGGGGTCACTAGTGTGTATAACACCCGTTTCAATTCTACCGGTAGCAACAGTACCACGACCGGTGATTGAGAACACGTCTTCAACAGGCATCAAGAAATCTTTATCTTTGTCACGCTGCGGCAGAGGAATCCAAGTGTCAACAGCATCCATCAGTTCAACAACTTTTTCAACCCATTTGGGTTCGTTGTTCAATGCGCCAAGAGCGGAACCTTGGATAACAGGAGTGTTGTCGCCATCGAAGCCGTAGAAAGTCAGAAGGTCACGGATTTCCATTTCAACCAGCTCTAACAACTCGGGGTCGTCAACCATATCCACTTTATTCATGAAAACAACCATTTTGGGCACACCTACTTGTTTTGCCAAAAGGATGTGTTCACGGGTTTGAGGCATAGGACCATCCGTAGCGGCAACAACCAAGATAGCACCATCCATCTGAGCAGCACCAGTTACCATGTTCTTGATGTAGTCGGCGTGGCCGGGGCAGTCAACGTGTGCATAGTGACGGGTTGCAGTTTGATACTCAACGTGAGCGGTGTTGATGGTAATACCACGTTCCTTTTCCTCAGGAGCGTTGTCGATAGAATCGAAGCTTCTCAGCTCTGACAAACCTTTAGCGGCCAGTACAGTGGTAATAGCAGCGGTCAAGGTTGTTTTACCATGGTCAATGTGACCGATTGTTCCCACGTTTACGTGGGGTTTGGTACGTTCGTAATGTTCTTTTGCCATTTTATTTCAATAATTAAAGGTTTAACAATATATTGTCTTCCGTTTTGATATTCAAATTAGAGCCATTGACGAGAGTTGAACTCGTGACCCCTTCCTTACCAAGGAAGTGCTCTACCACTGAGCTACAACGGCTAGTTTCAAATTAAAGGCGCTTGCGCAATCCTTCATTTGAGTGTGCAAAAATACAATATTTTTTTGATTCTACAAGAATTCTGTATTTTTTTTTCTTTTTTTCAAAGAACGTATGCATTATAATATGGTAAGCGCACAATGTATTATGCGCCTACGACCATATTATTCAGCGCTTTCGTTTTGGCTCTCTACCAACTGATGGTCGATGAAGATACGGCCACAGGCTTCGCAAACGATAATCTTCTTGTGAAGACGAATGTCCAGCTGACGTTGGGGAGGAATGGTGCTGAAGCAACCACCACAAGCGTCACGCTCGATCTGAACGATGGCCAAACCGTTGCGGGCATTCTTACGGATGCGCTCGAAAGCGGCAAGCAAACGCGGCTCAATCTTCACTTTCCAAGCCTCAGCCTGCTCAACCAATTCAGCCTCCTCCTTCTCAGTCTCGGCCACAATCACGCTCAGCTCATTCTTCTTCGACTCCAGGATCTCGGCAATCTCAGCCAACTTGGCTTCAAAAGTTTGAATTTCTTCCTGTTTGGTGGTTATCTCGGCAGCAAATTTGTTTTTGTGCTTCTCCAAAACCTGGATTTCCAAATTTTGATAGTCGATTTCCTTGGTCAGCGACTCATACTCGCGGTTGTTGCGAACATTGTCCTGCTGCTCGGTATATCTTTTAATCAAAGCCTGCGCCTCTTTAATCTTGGCCTCTTGTTCCTTAATCTTGGTCTGCAGGTTATCTATATCTTCCTTGTAGTTGGCAATACGGGTGGACATACCCTCGTGAGCGTCTTCCAAATCCTGAATTTCCTCGGGCAACTCACCACGGATAATACGGATCTTGTCGATTTTAGAATAGATCTGCTGCAAATTGTAGAGGGAAAGCAGTTTTTGGGCAATCGTATATTCCAATACCTCTTCGGCTTCTTGAGTCGGCTTTTCGGCAACCGGTTCCTCAACTTTCACTTCCGGAGTAGCTTCCACTTGCTCTTCAACTACGGGTTTAGTCTCTTTCTTCGTGGTCTTTTTGGTGGTTTTCGAAGCACTCTTTTCAGTAGTTTTGGTAGCAGCCTTAGCAGCCGTTTTCGTGGTAGCTTTGGCGGTGGTCTTCGAAGCAGCCTTCTTCTTGGTTTCTTTTTCAGTTACAACCTCTTTTTCGGAAACAATTTCTTCCTCCGATACTTTTTTCTTTGCCATGGTATTGTATTTATTTGCTTGATTATCAATATTAAAAGAAGTTTACTTCTGAAACTTCATCTTCTATAATGGAAATTGCAAAATTAGAAAAATTTTTCTTTAACTCGTTATAAATTATATCTTTTATAAAATGTTCGCCTTCAAAATGACCCACATCGACAATAATCATTTGATTATCAGGCATAAAGAAATCATGATACTTTATATCGCCCGTCACATAGGCATCGGCATGCGCTGCCATGGCCTGACGGATAAGCGAACCTCCAGAACCGCCACACACGGCCACTTTTTTGATCATCTTTTCCGTATTGCCACTATATCGCAAATGCTCAATTTGCAGCTGCTGCTTTAGAAATTCAAAGAACTGTGTCGGCATCATCGGCTCAGGCAGCAGCCCGACACGACCCAGACCCACACGGCGTTCCTCATTCTCAATGCGATAGATATCGAAAGCGGGTTCTTCGTAAGGATGGGCGGCATACAAGGCGCTTACCACACGCTTCTGAATGTTGGCTGGGAAGATCATCTCCACGCGCACTTCATCGACAGTCTCCACCTGATTCGATCGCTCGATATAGGGATTAGAGCCTTCCAACGGACGGAACGAGCCCTCGCCATGCGACACGAACATACAGCGGTCGTAATTGCCGATATGACCGCAGCCGGCGGCGAACATTGCGTCACACACGCGGGTAACGTCCTGCGCGGGCACATAAAATACCAACTTGCGGAAATTCCCTTCGTGCGGCGCCAGCACCGACACCTCCTTCAATTGTAACTTTTCGGCAAAAGCATCATTGCCACCTCCAATAGCACTATCCATATTGGTGTGCATTGAATAGATTAAGATATTATGTGCCAATGCTTTGCAAACAATGCGACCCGTGCGGTTCACAGGCTCAATCTTCTTCAAGCCTTGGAAAATGAGCGGATGGTGCGAGATAACCAGGTTGGCTCCACATCGAATGGCCTCATCAATGACCGACTCTTTCAATTCGAAGCAGACCAGCGCTCCAGTGATCTCTTGTTCCTTATCGCCAACCTGCACACCGCAATTGTCGAAATCCTCCTGCCATGAAAGCGGGAAACGACGTTCCAAATGGGCGAGTACTTCTTGAATTTTCATTATATAATATTGTTGAATTGTTGTATCGTTGAGTTAAGAAGTTAAGAAACTAAGGAGTTAAGAATTATGGAATTATAGAATTATAGAAATTTGAATTTTGAATTCTGAACTTTGAACTTTGAATTCTGTATTTCTATTTAGTATTTCAGCCACTTTAGCAGGTCTCTGTATGTGATTTTCTTCCCGTACATCAGGATGCCGACACGATAAACTTTGGCGGCGAACCAAACGGAGAAGAGGAAGAATGCTACCAACAGCACCATGGATAATAATAGGTCGGTGAGCGGCACACCCGAGGGGAGGCGGATGAGCATAGCCACGGGCGACGTGAGCGGAATCATGGAAAGCCACCACGATAGCGAGCCGTTGGGGGATTCGGCTATAGGCACAATGAGCATAATGGTGAGCAACAGAGGAATAGTAATGGGTAGCGTAAATTGGTTGGAGTCTGTTTCATTATCAACGGCCGATCCGACGGCTGCAAATAGCGATGCGTAAATGAGATAGCCAAACAGGAAGTAGAACAGGAAGCAGATGATAAGTTGCATGAACGAGAATGGGTAGAAATCAAATAGTTGTTGGAACAATGAAGGCTCGGCCACCGTTGGAGCGCCCGCCATCTCTTGCACTTGCGTAGCGCCGGCAGGTGCAGTCACCTCTATGGAAGGAGTCGACGCACCGAAGAAACTGGGCGCGGCCAACTGTACGCCACCCACAATGACGAAGGTGAGCATCACCCACAACACAAACTGCGTCAGTCCGACCAGTGCTACTCCCACAATCTTGCCCATCAAAAGCTGGAACGGCTTAACGGAAGAGATGAGCACCTCGACAATGCGATTGGTCTTTTCTTCCAGCACACCGCGCAGCACTTGCGACGAGAACATAAAGATGAACATGTAAATCAGAAAACCGCAAATCAGTCCAATCATGCGATTCATGTCGGCAAAACTCTCCTTCTCCTCGCCGTTTTCATCCAACTGCAAAGTGACAATGGAAACACGCGAGTACTCCTTTATCTCGTCAAATTTCTTGGGATCAACATGCAAGCTGTCTTTCACCGTCCTATCGAAAACCAACTTATTCATCTGGCTCTCAATATTTTCACGCAGTGATATCGGTGGCTCTTCGCCATAATACAAATTCAACTTTGTGGATTGTGAGCCACCCAAAATGTGCAGGACGGCATCGTACTCCGAGTTGACACACTTCATCTTCAACTCTTCAATATCGCCCGACTGGTAAGAAAAATGCAAATGCTCAGTATCGGTAAAGCGATTGATATAGTAGTCGTTATCATCCACAACCAGGATTTTGGCATCGCGTTCCGATTGTGTGGCAACATAGACAGGCACGATAATCAACGCAGCCATGAGCAGCGGCCCCAGAAGTGTAAGGATGATGAATGATTTTTTCCTTACTCGGGTCAGATATTCTCGTGCTATGATAAGTAATGTTTTGTTCATACCTACAATTTTTCAATGACAAGAAGCGTACTATGCCTGTTCAACTGCTTGAATAAAGATATCATTCATAGATGGTAGTATCTCATTGAATGCCTGTACATTTGCCATCGGAAGGACAGCTGATAGCAACTCGTTGGCTGTCGCTCCGTCGGTCAGCTTGACGGTCAAGTCAAGCATTTCGCCCTGTTTCTCCTCGGCCACCAACTCAAACTGTGCCGGGAGACGGTCGCGGAAGCCATCCTGTACACCAGAAAGCTTCATCTGAAAGAGATTCTGCTTAAACTGCTGCTTGATTTGAGCCAGCGGCCCATTAAGAATCTTCTTCGACTTGTTAATCAACGCAATCTCATCGCAGATCTCCTCCACCGAGGCCATGTTGTGCGTTGAGATGATGATGGTGGCACCCCGCTTCTTGAGTTCCAGAATCTCCGTCTTCAACAAATTGGCATTGATAGGGTCAAAACCGCTAAACGGCTCATCCAGAATTAGAAACGCAGGCTCATGAATGATGGTGACAATGAACTGCACCTTTTGTTGCATACCCTTCGACAATTCCTCGGTCTTCTTGTTCCACCATTTTTCGATTTCGAATTTATGAAACCAGTAATTGAGACGCTGAATCGCTTCGGCACGCGAAAGCCCCTTCAGTTGAGCCAAATAGACAGCCTGCTCACCCACCGTCATCTTCTTGTATAAGCCGCGCTCCTCGGGGAGGTAGCCCACCTTCTCGATGTCGCCTCGTGACAACAGATGCCCTTGGAACAGAATCTGCCCTTTGTCGGGTAGGGTAATCTGATTAAGAATACGAATTAGCGTAGTTTTGCCAGCCCCATTAGGACCTAACAGACCAAAAACGGTGCCCTCATTGATATCCATCGAGACATCATTCAAGGCGCAATGGTTGACAAAACTCTTACTAATATTCTGGATTTCAACTAATTTCATATTCCCTGCTCCTTTTTCCGTTTTTTCCGTTTCGATTTTTTGCCATTACCATTTTTGGCATTATTATTCTTAACAAAATTATTATTCGCTAAGATATCTCGCGTTGATTCCAGTTGGAAATTTTCGGGCAACTTGATTTTACCTCGCGACATTTCCTCGAACTGCTTGAGTATCACTTCATCATCTACGGAAGTCTTGTTCCAGGTAAGATAAAGTTTCTTGAGATGGTTGGCCAAATTGGCACCCATCATGCTTTTAACGGGACTGTCGGGGAGCTCGGCCAACGCATTGATGACATTCACCACATTGCGACCGTAACTTCTGTTACCTATATTGCCTTTGGAATATTCCGAAACGAACGATCTTCTATCTGTCTTCTTGATTTCCGGCTTGGGGAAAGGAGAATCCACATCTAACTGATAATCAGAAATGATGAAAAGATGGTCCCACAATTTATGCCAATAATCGGTCTGATTTTGGGATTTATTCTGCTCAGCATTCTCGGGATTCAACAGCGACATGGTCTTCACGATGGCCTTTGCCGCTTCGGTACGCTGGGCATAATCTTCAATCTGCACGGCCTTCTCAATCATCTTCTGCACATTACGACCGTACTCTTTAATAATCAACTTGTTACGAGTAGTATTATATTCTGGCAAGCTATTAGGATTGTTTTCAGACATATCAATGACGATTAAAACATTCTTTCTTTAATTCTGGTAATCACTTCCTTGGTGTAGAGCGGAAAATCTGATTTCATCATCCAATCGTAATACTGGGGTTCATATCTGAAAACCTGTTCTACCGTTCTGCCTTTGTGTTTGCCAAAGTTGAAAACTTCTTCATCGTTCTCATTGAAAACAATATGTCCTGCAAAATCCACACTTCGCGACTCGCTGGAGAAACTGCTCAGCGCCTTCACGTCATTTTGAACGGGGCAGGATATTTTTCCAGTCTTTCTGTCTTGATATTCAGCGTTTTGATATTTGTCGAGCTGTGCTTTCAGCACCTCGTAGGTGGCGCGGGTATCGGCCTCGGCCTGGTGGGCATCATCGAGATTCTTGCCACAATACAGTTTGTAGGCTGCCGACAGATTGCGGGGTTCCATTTTATGGAAAATGTTCTGCACATCTATGAGGCGGCGATCTCTAAAGTCGAGACGGCGGCCGCAGCGCAGGAACTCTTCCACCAACAGGGGAACATCAAACTTATTGGAGTTGAAGCCCGCCAAATCAGCATCACCGATAAAAGCCAGAACCTCATCGGCAACATCCTCAAACTTAGGCTTATCCTTTACATCTGCATCCCAAATGCCGTGCACTTCGGAACACTCGCGAGGAATATGGATGCCGGGGTTAATGAGCATTGTCTTCACCTCTTCTTCACCATTTACATTTACTTTCAGCATGGACAACTCCACTATCTTGTCCTTGCCGATATTCAGACCTGTCGTTTCCAAGTCGAAGAACACCAACGGTCTTTCCAAATTCAGTTTCATATTATATAATTTTCAGTTTTCAAATTTCAGTTTCCTATCTTTTTATCACTTTGGCCACTGCGCTACCTGCTTTCACAAAATACAATCCCGTCGGCAACGATGACATGTCCACTCTGACACGCACCTCATTAAAATCATTATTGGCAGTAGGCACCCGTTGCAGGAGGCGGCCTTGAGCGTCATACAGACGGATGTCGGCAGGTCTTTCGGTACCACGTTCCAGTTCCACATCCACATAGGCAGTGGCGGGATTGGGGAAAACGCGCAACGTTGCCGGCTTAACATCACGAATGCCAGTTCTATCCCATGTCTTGCCCACCACAGGGCGAATCATCGGAGAGCCCTTCAGCAGAGGCGTCTTCCATTCCGAAGAGGTCTTGTACAAAAAGTTATCACGGGCATCGTTGTTGGCATCGAAGCCGATATTGAGCTGTGTCCCATGATGCTGATAGAAGCCCACATAGAAAACATCCGAGATGGCCACAGGGTCGGTGTAATAATCCACAAAATCGAGGAATTCGGACGCATGACGCGGAAGCTGGCCCTCTTTGGAATAGATCACCTCGCCAGGAACACCGGCGTTGTCATTCCAAACCATCAGAGTGAAATATTCCACATTGGCGTCGTTCTGCACATGGTTGAACCACATGCGCACACTGCGCAGCGTATCGGGAACGGCCAACTCATAGCGCATGGCCAAGTAAATCTGCGGTTTGGCTATCGCCGAAATGATAGAATAACCGGCTTCGGCAGTACCGTCATCGTAAGCGTAATAGTTGTGGAACTTCTGATAGAAGCGGCATGTATCGTTCACATGGCGCTCGTCGCCAGTGCCACCCGTCACTTGGAACACATGGGTAATCACCACTTCAGCACTATCCAACTGATCCTGCGGGATAGTGAACTGTACCGGCGGATGTGCGTGCGGTTCGTATGTGTGCCATCCCCTTATGTGATAGGGATCAGCATTTTCGTTATTGCTCTCATACTCACCTATTTTTCCATACCCTTTTTTCTCTACGGTATAAGAATAGTTGGTATTTTTCACCGTGTTGGAGATGTTGGTGAGGCAGTTGTCGAACGACTTGCGCACATCGTCGGAACGGAACTGACGCCACGGCATAGTCTGATATCTGACCAACAGCGAATTGACAGGCTTAACAAAAGCCACATCATTAGGATAAATATCTGATTGCGTGCGATTTATATTCAAAAACACATAATCTATATGCCACTGGTCCACATTGCTGGCCCAGCCCGTAATGCCGTTGCCTTCCAGACTGGCGTAGTTGCGGAAGCGGAATTGGAAGTTATCGCGCAAGTACTGCGGGTCGGTAATGGGAATCATCACCTGCTGGAAAAAGAGACCTGTGGCCTCGTACACAGGATCCAGCATAAAGCCTGGCGTGCTCCACACATGATTCCACACCATTTCGGGACCCATAATCGAGTCGGAGGGCATCATAACGGAATCGCCTTTGGCATGGTATTCAGAAAAGACGATATAATCGCCGTCAATAAAGGGGTTCCACAAGGTGTCGCCCGCTACATAGTCGCCCTGCAATTCGACTGGGGAATATCTATATCCCACAAAAATGGTATCGCCCGTAGCGTAGCCAAACTCAAGCACTAGTGAATCGGAGGTTTCCGGTGCATCGCCCACACGTTCCCACTCTCTGTATTTCGGTGTCCCTTCCTGCGGGAAAACAGCACCGCCCGGCTGGTAATAGAAACTGAAATAGAGCGAGTCCTGAATCTTGATTTTACGAGGGGTGGTGAAGATAGAGTCGAGGCGGATGGGCAGCGACGTCAGTGTGTCAGCAGGGAAAGGCGTGCTGCTTGCGTGGGCATAAATCTTGCCGTTCTGGTCCAACGCATCCAATGTGGCCACACCCAACGTTGGCGGCGCAATAGAAAATCCCTGATTTACAAATGCTTGTTTGTCTTGCCACAACTTCTGATTGGGAAATCCCATATAGTCAGAGAAGTCGTCCACAAAAGGCAACTTCACCGCTTCGGGGGCTGTGCCATACACTTGCATCGACGATTGCGACTGCGAGTGCTTCAGTGCAGGATTACCAGTGAGGCCCGTCAGCACCTCTTCCTGTGCGGAGAGAACAAGTGGAAAAATCAGAACGAATATCAGAGACAAAACACTGATATTCTTAATATTAAAAATTCTAGAAAACATTTTTGTCATGGACATTATTCATTAGAACTGGCAGTCGAATCAGCCGGTGCAAGCGATTCCGGCAAATCGTCAATATCTTTTCCTACCACCAGCGTAATTTTATCACCTTGATTGATTTCGGTATTCGGCGCAATAGAGCGACCTTTGTAGAGTTGCTCTAACACAGCATTCTCGAAGGGACTGGGCTTATAGATGACTCCTTCCAACTCCAAGCCGATGGCCTTTAGCATAATCTCAGCCTGACGCAACGAAACATCCTTCAACTCGGGCATCAGCACTTTTGGCGGCACCGAAGAGGCGATGGAAAGATAGACTTTACGACCCTTCTTCACCATCTCGTTAGCTTCGGGGTTCTGGCGCAAAACTGTGCCTTCCTTGACAGACTTGTCGTAAACATAGTCGGAAATGACGATAATGAAGTCTGACGAATGGTCGGCTAACAACGCTTCGGCCTCCTGTCCCACAAAGTTGGGCATCTTCACCTCCTGACCGTGACGCGTATAGATTCTGAGGAAAATCATAGCCGCCACAATCAGCAATATCGTAACCACCACAGCTAACAGCAGATGGAACCATATTTTTCGGGGGCTGAAAAACTCTTTCAATTTGGAACCCATAATATCAACAATGCATTTATTCGATAACCAATAAAAAAAGAAAATATTGTAAGTGTTTGCAAAAATAATAAAAATAACCCAAAAGGATGTATCTTTGCCCATATTTTTCGCACTATGACTTGCTCAACGATTCACATGGACAAAATCACTGGCTTTATTTTCGCTGCCGGCTTAGGCACGCGCCTTTACCCGCTCACCAAGGACAAACCCAAAGCACTGGTAGAGGTGGACGGCAAAACGCTCCTTGAACATACCATCCGCAAACTGACGGGGGCAGGTATTAAACGTCTGGTTATCAACGTACACCATTTCGGCCAACAGATTATCGACTTTGTGTCCAGCCACTCTTTCGATGCCGACATCCGCATCTCTGACGAGCGTGCCGAACTGCTCGACACGGCTGGCGGACTCAAGTATGCCGAGCCACTGCTCAACGACTGCGACCATATCTTGTTGCACAATGTGGATATCATCTCATCCATTGACCTGCCAGCGCTCTGTCAGGCTCATATCGAATCTGGCGCCATGGCCACACTGGCTGTTAAACAGCGCGACACTTCGCGATACTTTCTGTTTGACCCTGAGACCATGCAGTTGTGCGGCTGGGAGAATCGCAAGAGCGGTGAAATCATCAACTCGCGGACTTGCGAGAAGAGCATTCCACTGGCATTCAGCGGCATACATATTGTCAAACATGAATTGCTGAACCACATCCCCGACACCTCCAAGCGCTCCATTACCCCACTCTACTTGGAGTTGGCGCGCACACAAGTCATCAAGGGATGGCAACACCAGCAGGACCGCTGGATGGACATCGGTAAATACGAAGATTATCTGACGCTGCTGCCGGGCTTCACCTCTTTCTGAAGTTGGAGTAACGAGAGTTCGCCATTGGCATTTTCGGCCATCAGCACCATGCCGTGCGACAATGTTCCTTTTATCTCTTTGGCTTTCAAATTGATGAGCATTAACACTTGCTTGCCCACCAATGTCTCAGGTTCATAGTACTCAGCGATACCCGATACCACTTCGCGCACATCCACGCCTGTATCCACTTTCAGTTTCAACAGCTTTTTGGTCTTGGCCACTTTCTCGGCAGCCAGCACCGTGCAGACGCGCAGGTCCATCGTCTGGAAATCGTCGTACGAGATATCCTCTTTGGCAGGCTCTACCTCGGCATTAGCCATCTGGTTAGCCTTTTTAATATCTTCCAACTTCTTTAATTGCGCTGCAATCACCTCATCTTCAATCTTTTCAAAAAGATATTCGGGAGCATTGATCTTATCACCTGCTTTCAGCAGATCGGTGCGACCACCTTCGTTCCAATCGTGGATATTGATGTTGAGCATGCGCTGTAGTTTTGCAGCTGTAAAGGGCAGGAATGGTTCACACAATACCGACAGACAAGCGCATATTTGTAACGAAATATGCAGAATGGTTTTCACTGCTTCGGGATCTTCCTTCTGCTTTTTCCAAGGCTCTGTATCCGTAAGATACTTGTTACCCAAACGAGCCAAGTTCATCATTTCGGCCTGTGCCTCTCTGAAGCGGTATTTCTCGATAGAATTGCCAATCAAAGCAGGAAATTCTTTGATTTTATCCAACACTTCTTTTTCATAATCAGAAAGTTTGCCCAATTCCGGAACAATGCCACCATAATATTTGTGCGTCAGCACCACAGTACGGTTTACGAAGTTGCCGAAGATGGCCAGCAGCTCGTTATTATTCTTGGCTTGGAAATCAGCCCAGGTAAAGTCAGAGTCTTTGGTTTCGGGTGCGATGGAAGTCAGCGTGTAGCGCAGCACATCCTGCTTGCCCTTGAACTCTTCGAGGTACTCGTGGAGCCAAATGGCCCAGTTGCGAGAGGTGGAAATCTTGTCGCCTTCCAGATTCAAGAACTCGTTGGCGGGCACATTCTCTGGCAAAATGTAGGAACCTTCGGCTTTGAGCATGCAAGGGAAGATGATGCAGTGGAACACGATGTTATCCTTGCCGATAAAATGCACTAATTCAGTCTCTTCGTCCTTCCACCACTTTTCCCAGTTGCTGTCATGATTGGCCTCGCACCACTCTTTAGTGGCGGAGATATAGCCGATGGGCGCGTCAAACCAAACGTAGAGCACCTTACCTTCGGCCTCTTTCAGCGGCACCTTCACGCCCCAATCCAGGTCGCGGGTCACCGCGCGGGGTTGCAGGCCTTGCTCAATCCACGATTTGCACTGGCCGTACACATTGGTTTTCCAATCGTCCTTATGGCCTTTCAGAATCCACTCTTTCAACCATCCTTCATACTCATTCAGAGGCAAATACCAGTGTTTGGTCTCCTTCATTACAGGCGTATTGCCGCTCAATGCCGAGCGCGGATTGATCAGGTCGGTGGCGCTCAAGCTGGTACCGCAAGCTTCGCACTGATCGCCGTAGGCCTTTTCGTTATTGCAGTGGGGACACGTGCCCGTAATGTAGCGGTCGGCCAAGAACTGCTTAGCTTCCTCATCGTAGTACTGCATCGTGGTCTTCTCGATGAGTTTGCCGTCATTGTACAGTTTGGTGAAAAAGTCGGCAGCCGTGGCGTGATGCGTCGGATTTGAGGTGCGGGAATAGATGTCGAACGAAATGCCCAGTTCCTCAAACGACTTCTTGATGATGGCGTGGTAGCGGTCCACGATAGCCTGCGGGGTGGTATTCTCCTTGCGGGCTTTGATGGTGATGGGCACGCCGTGTTCATCGCTACCGCCGAGGAAGAAGACCTCTCTGCCAGTGGCACGCAAATAGCGAACGAAGATGTCGGCGGGAACATACACGCCAGCCAAGTGTCCTATATGTACGGGACCGTTGGCGTACGGAAGCGCCGTGGTGACCGTATAACGTTTTTTCAGTGGATTTGCCATAATTGTCTTGTTTTAGAAGATGCAAAGATACAAAAATGTCGCTATTGATTTGCGAAAGCATTTTGTTAATTACAAACAACATATTCAAGCATTTCAATACTGCTACATCTCAACATTTCAACAATTAAATATCGCAACAATTAAACAAAAACATTATCTTTGCCGAAAATATCATTACGCTATGGAAGAAAATCCCTCCTATAAAAAAATGTACCGCAGCATGACCGACCGCAGAATTGCTGGTGTGTGCGGCGGTTTGGGCGAATATTTCAATATCGATCCCGTTATTATTCGTATCGCTTTCCTCGTAGCCCTTCTGATGGCAGGCGGCGGCGGTTTGCTTTACCTAATTATGTGGATAGCCGTTCCCGAAAAGAGGGACTACTAAAATAATGCACGATTCACAATGCACAATGCATAATTCAAATAAATTATAAATTATTAATTGTGAATTGTTAGTGCAAGTGTGCGCCTATCAGGTGCATAAATTCCTGACGTGTGTTGGAATTTTTGAGGAACGCCCCCGTAAATTCGGAGGTGGTGGTTACTGAATTCTGTTTCTGGATGCCGCGCATCGACATGCACAAGTGCTGTGCTTCGATAACGACGGCCACGCCTATGGGATTGAGCACTTCTTGCAAACAATCCTTGATTTGCGTTGTCAGTCGCTCTTGCAACTGCAAACGGCGCGAATAGGCCTCCACCACACGCGGTATCTTGCTGAGTCCCACGATGGTGCCATTAGGAATATAACCCACATGCGCCTTGCCAAAGAAGGGCAACAGATGGTGCTCGCAAAGCGAATAAATCTCAATATCCTTTACAATGACAATCTGCTTGTAATCCTCGTGAAACAGGGCTCCGCGCAAAATCTCTTTCGGGTCGAGGCTGTAGCCATGGGTGAGGTACTGCATGGACTTGGCTGCACGCAATGGAGTTTTAATCAACCCCTCACGAGTAGGGTCTTCCTTAATGACAGTGAGTATGTTATGATAGCTTTCGGCTAAACTTTTCAGACTTTCCTCATTGTACAAGTCTATTCTTTCGTATCCTTCGTCTTCGCGGTCTTGATTCATAGTTTATTGTAAAAATCTTAGAAATGGGTTATCCGTTTTTTCTTTTATCAAAGTGGTTGCTGGGCCGTGGCCAGGATAGACCACCGTCTGTCCGTCGAGTGCAAAAAGGCGCGTAAGGCTCTGTTGCAACACGGCATGGTTGCCCGAGGGAAGGTCACTGCGGCCAATGCTGCCCTCGAAAAGCACATCGCCGGAGAAGAGGACCTTCTCAGCGGCATCATAGAGGCAAATGCTGCCATCACAATGGCCGGGGGTGGTCAGCACTTCCAATTGCTGATGGCCAAACACGATCGGGCGACTGTCGTCAAGCAGCATGGGCATCGGCGTTTCGATGGCATCGTAACCAAATGCAATGCAATAGGCCGATGACTGCGAGTAGATTTTCATGCCTTCCTTGTGTAACAGCAGTTCCGCATCGGGATAACGCTCCTTACAGAACGCATTTCCATATATGTGGTCAACATGAGGATGCGTATTGATGATGTACTTCACCCTAAGTTTATGCTCGCTAATGTAAGAGGAAAGACGCTCATCTTCTGCCATGTTGGAGTTACCCGGGTCGATGATAACAGCCTCCAAAGTCTCATCAAACACTATGTAAGTGTTAACTTGTAAGAAATTGAACGTAAACGTCTTAACTGTCATAACAATTAGAAAGGTTTAGAGGCATTCTCGTCGGTATCTTTATACACTTTGGTCTTCTTGCCATTGACAAATTCCACACTGTAAATCAGCTTGCCAGTAGCATCCCAATACGACCATGTACCCGTTCTGTAACGATTGGAGTAGCAGCCGACCATCTGTTTCTTGCCATTGGGATAGAACTCGGCAAAAGGACCTTCGGCCACGCCGTTGGCAAAGTTCTGCTCGCGGATTTTCACGCCGCGTTCGTTATAGAAGCACCACTTGCCGTTCTTTTCGTCCTTGTTGTAAGTACCATTTTCAACGGGCTTGCCATTATCAGAATAGTCGAACCATTTGCCATTCTTGAGGCCTGCCGAGTAGTTGCCCACAATCTTCTTGGTACCATTCTCATTCCAATATTTATAGCTTCCATCCTTCTGATTATGAGCATAATTGGCTTCATATTTGTGTTCACCGCTCTCGTACCAGCCTTTCCACAACTTGGTCATCTCGCCATTGTCGAAATAGCCTTCATCCTTCACCTGTCCGTTCTCATACCACTGGGTCCACAGGCCGCACTCCTTACCTTTGCAGAAGTTGCCACGACGCTGGATCTTGCCGCTTTCGTACCAAGCCACCCACTCGCCGGTGCGCACACCTTTGTAGTAGTTGCCCTGTTTCCACTTCTCACCGGTTTCGTAATAGTAAGTCCACTGGCCGTCCTGCTGGCCGTTCACGAAATTACCGCGACTGCCAACTTTACCATTGGGATGATAGAACACCCAGATGCCATCTTGCAAGTCATTGATGGATTTGCCTTCCATCTCCAGAGTGCCCTCCTTATCCCACCAATGGGCCATGCCATTGAGTTTTCCATTGATGTAAGTTCCTTCGAATGAATGCATTCCATTTTCGTGAAACTCGGTCACCGCTCCGTCGATACTATCATTAAGGTAAGTACATTTTTTATATACGTTGCCGTTGGGGTGGTAGAATGTCCATGCACCGTTGCGCTTGCCGTTTTTGAAAGAGCCTTCCGACTCTACCCTGCCCGACTTGTACCAGCTCTTGAAAGAGCCGTTGTCCATATAGCCTTCCTGACTCAGGCGACCGTCGTCGTACCAAGTTTTCCATTGGCCCACGCGCTCTCCGTGGCGGTAATTGCCCTCCGTCCATTTCAAGCCGTTTTTATGATAAAAAATCCAATGCCCCTCTTCCTTATCGTTTACCTTTACCCCTGCCGAAAGCAGTTTTTTGTTACTCCAATAAGTCTTGACCGTGTCCTGTGCATGCAAGCCCAGCACGAAAGCCAAAATGAGCGCGACAACAAAATATTTTTTCATAAAAAAGGGTTTAAAATTCAAGTCGCAAAATTAAGCAAAAAAAGCGTATCTTTGCCTTTTGATTTTTCATTCATCATATAATGACAAAGTTAAAGAGAACATTCTCATTATTAGTTGTTTCCATCGGCATCTCGTTATGCTTGGCCGCATGCCACTCAGGCAAATACGAGAAGTCGGATACCGTGGAGCAGCGGATAATCTTTCCCCAGTATTCTGTTATTTATGATGACGCCACACAAAGCACTACCGTGTCGGCCGTCTTTTCGGTCAACAATCCCGCCGGTCGTTCGCTGTGCTTGAGCAAGCCCAGTTCCATCACCTGCAATGGAGAGAAGTTGAATGGCAAATTCGACTCTGAATCAAAGCAATACACCTACTCGTTGCCGTTTAACGGACAGTTTATTGAAAATATCATGTTCGAATACACCAACAACAACGAGCGAGTTTTCAGAAATGATGTGGCCCTTCACAAGCTGGACTTGGGCGTTGATCATCTGAACATCAGCAAATCGTCCGACATTACCCATATCTCTTTTACAGGCAAGCCATTGAGCGATGAGGAGACAGTGGAATTATACCTCGGTGACGATATGATCTCTTTGATGACGCAAGGCAACCGTATTATGCTTTCGGGCGAGCAATTCCAAGAGATTGCCGAAGGCGTTTACGATGGCGTTTTCGTTCGCACCCTGTTGTCATCCGACATTCAAAGTTTGGACAGAGGCGGATCCATTTCCGCACAATATAAAACCAAAAAAATCAAAATATCAATAACTGCATAACTATGTTGAGAACACACACTTGCGGAGAACTGACAGCCGCCAACATCGACCAACAGGTAACCCTGTGCGGTTGGATTCAAAAGATAAGAAATTTAGGCGGAATGACTTTTATTGATTTGAGAGACCGCTACGGCATCACCCAGTTGGCCTTCAACAGTGAAACCAATGCTGCCTTGCAAGCCCAAGCTCAAAGCTTCGGACGTGAATGGGTACTTCAAGCTGAAGGCACTGTTAAAGAAAGATATAGCAAGAACAAAAACATACCTACGGGTGACATCGAAATCATCGTTGACAAGGTGAATGTGCTGAACGAGTCACTCACCCCGCCCTTCACCATCGAAGACGAGTCGGATGGCGGCGACGAGTTGCGCATGAAGTACCGCTACCTTGACCTGCGACGCAACCCCGTGAAGAACAATCTGTTGCTCCGCCACCGCTTGGGCATTGAGATACGCAATTATATGAGCAATCTCGGTTTTCTGGAAATCGAAACGCCCTTCCTCATCCGCTCAACCCCCGAAGGTGCCCGCGACTTTGTGGTGCCCTCACGTATGAACCAAGGACAATTCTACGCCCTGCCGCAATCACCGCAGAGTTTCAAGCAGCTGCTGATGATGTCGGGCTACGACCGCTACTTCCAGATTGTGCGCTGCTTCCGCGATGAGGACCTCCGTGCCGACCGCCAGCCTGAGTTCACGCAAATCGACTGCGAAATGTCATTCGTTGAACAAGAAGACATCCTTCAGATTTTTGAAGGACTGATTAAGCATATCTTCAAGAAAGTCAAGAACATAGAATATGGACCTTTTGAAAGAATGACTTACGAAAAGGCCATGAACCTGTACGGCTCCGACAAGCCGGATGCACGCTTCGGCATGACATTTGTCGAACTGAACGACTGCTTGAAACACCGCGATTTCAAGGTGTTCAACGAGGCAGAACTCGTTGTCGGCATTACCGCCAAAGGTTGCGGCAACTACACCCGCAAGCAGTTGGATGCACTTACCGACTTCGTAAAACGCCCGCAAGTGGGTGCTTCGGGACTGGTTTACATCCTTTGCCACGAAGACGGCACTTTCAAGTCATCGGTTGACAAATTCTACAACCAGGATGACCTCAAGGCTGTGGCTGCCAAGTGCGAAGCCGAGCCTGGCGACCTGATTCTCATCATGGCTGGTCCACGTGTGAAGACCCAAAAGCAGCTCTGCGAACTGCGTCTGGAGATGGGCAACCGCCTCGGCTTGCGCAAAGCCGGCGAGTACAAGCCGTTGTGGGTCATCGACTTCCCCTTGCTCGAGTGGGATGAAGAGACTCAACGCTACTACGCTATGCACCACCCCTTCACCGCTCCCAAGCCCGAACACGACGCTATGCTTGAGACCAACCCCGGCGCTGTCAATGCCAACGCCTACGACCTGGTTATCAACGGCAACGAAATTGGCGGCGGCTCCATCCGTATCCACGACCGCAAATTGCAACAGCGTATGTTCAAGGCCCTCGGTTTCACCGAAGAGCAGGCCAACAACCAGTTCGGCTTCCTGCTCAACGCCTTCCAATACGGTTGTCCGCCCCACGGCGGCATCGCCTTCGGTTTCGACCGTTTGTGCGCTGTACTCTCCGACGCCGACTCAATCCGCGACTTCATCGCCTTCCCGAAGAACAACGCCGGTCGCGATGTCATGCTGGACGCTCCTTGGGAAATCTCACAAGCACAACTCGACGAACTGGGACTTCAACTCAAGAAATAACAAAGCGTCATGAAAATGGTTAGACTCTTTCTTATTCTTCTCTGTATTGGAACGTTAGCTTCCTGCAACCGCAACAACACCATCACTTTTAAAGGCACTTTGCGAAATGAAAGTCCAAAATACATCTACCTCTCCAAAGTTACCGTAGATGGTGTCATCCTGCTGGACTCCTCCGAAGTGAGAAGAGGCAAATTCTCGTTGCATGTCAAAGCCCAAAACGATAAAGAGAGAGAACTGCTAACCGAGCCCGCCTTCTACCGCATTTCGTTCAATCCCGACAACGCCTTCACTACGCTGGCACACGCTGGCGAACGCTTGGTAATTGACGCCGCTGCCGACAGTTTGGTGAAGACTTACACCATCACGGGGGGGCATGATGCAGAGCTCATCCAGCAGTTGGATCATCAGCTCAAATTGTTCATCGACACCACTTGGTTCCTCGAAACCGCCGAACGCTTCATTAACCCTAACAATGACTCTCTGCGTGAGGTCATTGAAATGTACTATCTCAAAACTGTAGATTGCCATACCCGCTATCTTAGGAAGTTCATCGACGAGAATATAAACTCGCTAGCCGCCATTACCGCTTTCTATCAGGTATATAATCGCCGAAATTTCTTTGACGAGACAAAGGATTTGGAACTGTTGAAAAAAATCTATGAAAACCTCATCAAGATTTATCCCAACAACGAAAATGTACAGTTTTTGAAACAACGAATCGACTTGGTAGAATATAAGAAAACAACTTTAACATAACTCTTTACGGCCCCGTAGTTCAGCTGAATAGAACGTCAGATTCCGGTTCTGAAAGTCGTGGGTTTGAATCCCGCCGGGGTCACTAAGCAATGCACAATTTATAATTCACAATTCACAAATTACAATTAAAAACAATGAATGCTCTGACCTCAACAAATTTCGCCTTCCGCGGACAGAAAAGTGTTTACCACGGAAAAGTAAGAGACGTGTATAACATTGATGACAAGCAACTTGTCATGGTGGCGACCGACCGTATTTCGGCCTTTGACGTGGTTTTACCCAAGGGCATTCCTTTCAAAGGACAAATACTCAACCAAATAGCCGCCAAATTCTTGGATGCGACCACCGACATTTGTCCCAACTGGAAGCTTGCCACACCCGACCCGATGGTGACGGCCGGCATCCTCTGCCAAGGTTATCCCGTGGAGATGATTGTGCGTGGCTACTTGTGCGGCAGCGCCTGGCGCGCCTATAAGAGCGGCGTGCGTGAAATTTGCGGTATCAAACTGCCCGAGGGCATGCGCGAGAACCAGCGCTTCCCCGAGCCCATCATCACGCCGACCACCAAGGCCGAGCAAGGTGAGCACGACGCCGACATCTCGAAAGAGGAGATCCTGGCGCGCGGTTTAGTTTCACCCGAGGAATATGCTGTGATCGAGAAATACACCATGCAGCTTTTCAAACGCGGCACCGAAATCGCGGCCAAACGAGGCCTGATTCTGGTGGACACCAAGTACGAGTTCGGCAAGGCTGGTGACACCATCTATTTGATTGACGAGATTCACACGCCCGACTCATCGCGCTATTTCTACGCCGACGGTTATGAAGACCGCTTCGCCAAAGGTGAACCGCAACGCCAACTCTCGAAAGAGTTTGTTCGTGAATGGCTGATGGCCAATGGTTTCCAAGGCAAGACCGGTCAGAAGGTGCCCGAAATGACCGAAGAGATCGTGGCTGGCATCAGCGACCGCTATATTGAACTGTATGAGAACATTACAGGCGAGAAGTTTGTAAAACACGAACACGAGAACTTGGCCGAACGCATTGAAAACAATGTGAAGGCCTACCTTAAATAGTCATGCACTGTCTGTCGGATTATGATGTCAAAGTTCTGCTTGCCCTCAATGAAAGCATTAAGGGCAAGGAAGAGTTTGCCCGTTTTCTGATGGACAACGGCTTCCCTGAATTAGCGGCGCTTTCTGCTGCTATCAACTCGAAAACCGACGCCCTCGACTGGCTGTTGACCCACGGCTATCCGGAATTTGCCGTGTTGAGCAACGCCATCGACAACGAACCTGTAGCTATCTTGTGGCTGGAGCGATATCATTGCGACCTGCTATCAAAGTTCGCCGCCGCCTGTCGCCAGGAAGTTGACGCCATCCAATGGTTCGCCGATCGGCATCTCGACATCTTCATCTTCCTCATCCGCACCATCCACGATGTGCTCAAGTTCCAATCGTGGGACTCATCGGACATCCACAAGATGAGGAGGTCGTAACCATAGAGATAAGAGTGGAGAACGGAGAACGAAGAGATATCCTATGATAAAAAAACGGGGAGCCTGTCGGTTCCCCGTTTTTTTCATCGATTTACGGCGTCGCTTAGAACGGCAGATCGTCGGCCATTGTGTTAGGGGCAACGTCCTGTGCGGAATAGGTCTCCTGAGCCGTCGGCTCAACCTTGGTGGCCACAGGCTTTTCACCATCATCTTTGCTTCCTAACATGGTGATAGTAGTAGCTTCAATTTCCGTGGTGTACCTTTTGGTACCATTGTCATCCCAAGAGCGGGTTCTCAATCTGCCCTCCAGGTAAATCAGCTTTCCTTTGGTTAAAAACTGCTCCGAAAACTCGGCCAACCTCCGCCAACAAATAATGTTGTGCCACTCGGTTTGTTCCACTCTTTTCCCCTCCTTGTCCTTGTAATACTCAGAGGTAGCCATCGAAAACGACGCTTTCTTTACTCCGCTTTCAAGCGCGCGAACTTCAGGGTCCTTACCTAAACGACCCACTAAAATAACTTTGTTTACTGACATATCTTTATATATTTAAAATTAACACGACAAAGATAATAAATAAATTTAATTATTATTTAATTGTTGATAACTTTTTTATAATTTTATACTATTTGTTGGGCTGATACTTGGATGCATTCATGATGGCGCGACTGTCGGTATTCTGCATCAGTTGCGGCAATGTCACTTCTGGATTGTTCTTCATGTAATGCTGTACAATCTTCCACCCAATGAAAGCCCCCATACGACCAGGCGACTCGTTGGTAAACGGCTTCGTGAACGGCGCCTCTTCAATCATTTTGAGCACCGGCTCATGGTCTTTTGAAAAGAGCAAGTTCTTCTCAATAAGGTAGTTCCACACATTGCCCTGGTAATTCACAGCCCATTCATACTTCGCCTGCGTATAACCTATGATATCTTGCTCACTCTTTTCAGGGAACATTAATTCAGTGAAATAGAGTTTCTTACCTTCATAAATCATGTGATCCAAAAAAGTCTCACGAGCCTTTTCAGGCAGATGTCTATACACGATGGCCTTCTTGAAACAATCGATGGCGATATATTTCTTGTCGCACCGTTGCGAGATGAACTTCGGAACACCAAAAGCCTGATAATGCTTGTTATTCTCGCCCAAATACATATCCAAATGGATGAACAAATTATCGTCGATGGCATACACCGAAGGCATCTGCAAGTCAATTCCAGGCACCACCGAGTAGAAGTTCAGCACCTTCTCGTCAGGGAAATAATAGAGCAAATAGCCGTAGGCCTGCTCAATCTCTTTTTCCACATCATCCAGGGAAGGATACATGGTTATGGCATTCTGATAGATATCCTTAATGACGGGATCGCGAAGGTAATTGGTAAGCTGCAGCAACATCATCGGCTCATTCCAAACGCCATCCTGAATCAATTCCTCCGGATATTTATCGTGCAGTTTGGCCACAGCATCCGACAGCGCCTTCATATTATCGCTCATACCCTTCTGGGGAGCAAAGTTCGGTTGGCGCGCCTCCTCGGCCACCTTGTCGGCCAACGACTTCATCTCATCTGAAAAGAGGTCGCACTCGTAGCGGTTGATAGTGACATCCACCTCTTTCTGAAGCGTTTCAACCTCTTTCACATCCACCTTAGGTTGATGGTCTTTCTGCTTCTTGTGACAACCTACCAGCATGAGTGCCAAAACGAGCACCCATAAGAAATGCATATTTTTGTTCATGGCAATAAACTTTTCTAATCCCAAACGGAAAATGTCGTTTTCAAGATATCTGAAACACGATGGTCGGGATTATGACGGATGTTGGCCTCCTCCACTTTCATTTCAGCAAAAAAGGCATCAAAAATCTGATTGATAACATGTTGTTGGAAATCAACACTGACAGGAGTGGAACTATATTTAGCGTATGCCGTCAGCACCTGCGACCAAGTAGTAAAAGCTCCTTTGGCTATCAGTTGCGAAGCAATACCTTGTGCAACAGCCGATTTCAAAGCGGCACTATAATTGAGTTGCAAAGCGGTGGTGGCAGCGTCATCGGCACCTTTGAGCACCTGAGAAGGATTGCTAAAATTCATGGTAGTAATGGTGGCCGAGAAATTGGTCTTCATCACCGAACCTACAGACTCAGCAGCACGATTGGTCTTCGCTAACAGTGTGTCAATCAGCGCCGACTCACCGTGTGCAGCCAATGTATCACGAATAGCGGCGGCTGAAGTGGGCAAGCCGATGGCATACTTGGCATTGTCGTAAGCCGAAAAGCCATTGGCAACGCAAAGATGGGAATTGGCCGTATCGAGCGCCGTCTTCAAACAGGCGCGCAAACCGAGGGTAATTTCATCATTAGTCTGCATTTGCTCAACAAATTCGCCCGACTCATCATAGCAAGAAACACAACAGAAAGCGACCAGAGCAAAAAGGAAATATTTGATTTTTTTCATCAGAAATGTATTTTTAGTCTGCAAAGATACTTATTTTTGCCACATGTTGAATGCCACCATCCATTTTATTGAAACTACCGACTCGACCAACCGCTATTTGGCAGATATGGCCGCAGGAAAAATAACGGATAGTTCTAAAATTCAAGATTTTACCGTGCTCTATACCCATAAGCAGACGGCGGGGCGCGGTATGGGCACCAACCAATGGCATAGCGACGAGGGACAAAACATTCTGGCTTCTTTTTACTTTGAACCTGACATCGACGCCTCGCAGCAATTCTTCTTCAACCGATTTTTTGCGCTGGCAGTAAGAGATATGATATCAAAATACGTTCCCGCACTGATCAAATGGCCCAACGACATCATCGTTGACCACAATAAAATCGCTGGCATACTGATTGAGCACTCGGTGGTGGGCAACCGACTGGCACACTCTATCGCCGGAGTCGGCATCAACATCAACCAGACTTCTTTCCGCGCCGACATTCCACATCCAACCTCTCTAAAACTAATGACGGGGCAAGATTATGACGTGGAGAATCTTCTAAATGAGCTTGTTACCTCCTGTCAGAAATATTATAAAACACTGAAAAAAGGAAAATTAGACGTCTTAGAAACAGAATATCTGCAACATCTTTACCGTCTTAACGAACCTGCCGCCTACCGATACCAAAACGAGCGCATCACCGCCACCATCACGGGCATTGACCCTTACGGGCGACTGACATTGCGGAAAGAGGACGGCACACTCCTCACCTGCGGATACAAAGAAATTGTCTTTTTATGAGCGCCAGCGGCGGTAACATCTGATAAGCGGAGCCCAGAACGAATTACGTGTATAGTCTAAAACGGGGAACTCATAGCGTTGTGCTCCGAAACCTGCGTAAAACCGCGCTACATTGGGATTCATCGAGCCGTTGAAATCCAAAATCAGATTGGCGCCCGCATGTTGCTTGATGTACTCATCAATGAGATAAAACATGGCACGCTTGTCACTTTCGGCATTGTCGCGCCCCGAAAAGAGAAACCAGCGGCGCTGGTGGTCCTTGAGGAAGCACGCACCGGCAATCAACTTACCGTTTTCATCTTTCACACCGATCAAATCCACCAAATTACGCTGATTCCAAAAATCTACCATAGATACAAGCATCTCATAATCAGCCTTTTTAAAGCCAACCCCTTGTTTTCCCCTATTGTGGACAAACAGGTCCACTATCTGGCTAATCTCCGCGGTTGTTAATGACAATGCAAATTTATCGGCGGCTTTTATATTGCGGCGTGTATTTTCAGCGTAGTTGGCCTGCAGTGCTTCGTATGAAAAATTCAAGTCCAACCCATGCGACACCATCATCATATAACTATCTGATGACAACATAGATACATCATTGTCCGTATTGAGACACAGATCGCACTGGCGGTAGTGCTGTGGGAACGCCTTGACGAAGTCAAGCATCTTTTCGGCCGACGGAGCAGGAGCGGCAAACAGCCCCAAACGCGAAATAAAGAACGGGGTAAACACATAGGACACACCCCACTTGCAGCGACTAGGCAGCGGCATAACCGCCTCATAATCACCCTCTATTAAAGCACACCAGCCTGGCGAAACCAGGCTGAGTAAATCATAATCAGCAAAAACAGTGGGAAAAGAGGAGTGCTCAATACAGCGGTTCCACTGGATGGAATCTATCTCATTATGCTGATAAAAGCGTATCATGACTCTCGTGTAAGATTAGCCCAAATAAGCTTTCAGGTTCTTACATTTCGAGTTGTGTTTGAGTCGTCTGATGGCCTTCTCCTTGATTTGGCGAACACGCTCGCGAGTCAAATCAAATTTCTCGCCAATCTCTTCCAACGTCATGGGGTGCTTGCTGTCCAAACCGAAATAGAGCTTGATAACTTGGGCTTCGCGTTCGGGAAGAGTCGAGATGGTACGGTTGATTTCCATCTTCAGTGACTCGTACAACAGACCTTTGTCGGGTGTGGGAGCCTCTTCAGCCTTGAGCACATCGTACATGTTGTTGTCATCATCATGGGTGAGTGATGCATCCATGGAGAGATGACGGGAAGCGTTGCGCAACGAATCTTTCACCTCGGCTTCAGTGATATCCAGCAACTTAGCGATTTCTTCGGCCTTCGGTTCACGCTCAAACTCCTGCTCGAGTTGTGCGTAAGCCTTGTTGATCTTATTGATGGTACCGATTTTGTTCAACGGCAAGCGGACAATACGCGATTGCTCAGCCAGAGCCTGCAAAATCGACTGACGAATCCACCATACGGCGTACGAGATGAACTTAAAACCACGAGTTTCGTCGAATCTTTGGGCTGCCTTAATCAAACCCAAATTACCTTCGTTAATCAAGTCGGGAAGCGTAAGTCCCTGATTCTGATACTGCTTAGCTACAGAAACCACAAATCTCAAATTCGATTTGGTCAGTTTTTCCAATGCGGCCTGGTCGCCATTCTTGATTTTTCTCGCCAGCTCAACTTCCTCTTCAGCAGTAATTAATTCAACTTTACCAATATCGTGCAAATACTTATCCAACGACACAGTCTCACGATTGGTAACTTGTTTCGTGATATTTAATTGTCTCATATTAAAAAAATTTTCGGCCTTTTTTACGCAAAAACGCTACTTTTTGTTACATAAGCACACGGCTTGCAGAAAAAGTTTGCAAAGGTACAAAAAAAAATAACTATTGGGGCGGAAAGGCGTTTTTTTTAACTTTTTTACGAAAAGAAAGAGCTAAAGTATTAAACCTTAGCTCTTTCCGAATATATTGGAGGTTAATGGAAATTCGGATCAACCGCATTTCGAGTAGGAGCAGTTGGTGCAAGTTAAGCAGCCTTCCTTGAACTCCATGGTATTCTCTTGACCGCAGCTGGGACAAACAACGCCCTTCTGCTTGGTACCGTCTTGGATGAATTTCTTCAGGGCCCTGATCACACCGTTCTTCCAAGAGTTGATGGCATCTTCGCGGAAGTTGAGGCCAGAGATGATGTTGATAACATTCAACAACGGAATTTCGTGACGGAGCAATGCGGAAATCATCTTAGCATAGTTCCAGAATTCGGGATTGAAGCAACGTGACAAGCCTCTCATCAGCACTTCGTAACCGTCCTTGTCGAAATATTGGAAGTCGTACACTTTGGTGCCGTCTTCGTTGCGGTTCTTGATAATGTTGCCTCTTTCCACCCATTTCGGAATCGGGAAGCGGTCTTCTTCGGTCTTACCGGTGAAGATTTCGTAAGGTCTGCCGTCCTTCATGCCGATAAAGGCCACCCAATCTTCGTTGTTGTTCTTGAAACGAACGATTTCTGCCTTCAGCACTTTAGGTCTCTTTTGCGGTTTTGCCTCTTCCTTGGGAGCTTCCTTCTTGCTGGCTGAGTTGAGGACGCCGTCGCGCGAGCCGTCGCGGTAAACGGTCATACCCTTGCAGCCCACTTCCCATGCTTTGAAGTAGAGGTTACCAACCGTCTCTTCGGTCGTGTCGGCCGGCAAGTTGATGGTCACCGAAATGGAGTGGTCAACCCATTTCTGTACCGCACCCTGCAGTTCCACTTTCTTGATGTAGTCGGTGTCGGCAGCGGTCGATTTGTAATAGGGCGACTTTTCAACAACCGTCTGAATCTGAGCCTCATCCATAGCCTTGAGCTCATCGCGGGTGTAGCCGTTCTTCTCAGCCCAGGTGATGAACTTGGGATGGAAGACCATATACTCCTCGAAGAAATCGCCGGTGGAGTCGCGCGTGGTCTTGCGGTTGTTCATATCGTTGGGGTTGACTTTACGTCTTCTCTTGTAAACCACGTTGAAAGCGGGCTCAATACCAGAAGTTGTTTGTGTACAGATACTTACACTACCCGTGGGCGCAATCGTCAGCAGGGCGATGTTGCGGCGGCCGTAGCGGATCATATCCTCATATAATTTTTCATCGGCTTCTTTGATACGAAGGATGAACGGATTGTTGGCTTCCTTAATGCTGCTATAAACGGGGAAGGCGCCTCTCTCTTTGGCCATGGTTACCGATGAGCGGTAAGCGGCGAGGGCCAACTGTTTGTGCACTTCGGTCGAGAAGGCGTTGCCATGGTCGGAGCCGTAGCGGATGTTGAGCGCGGCCAGCATGTCGCCTTCGGCGGTGATTCCCAGACCGGTACGACGGCCTTTCATCGACTGTTTCTTAATCTTGTGCCAGAGTTCCAGCTCAACGCGTTTCACGTCTTCCGTTTCGGGGTCGCTCTTCACCTTGTCGATGATTTTGTCAATCTTCTCAATTTCAAGGTCGATGATGTCGTCCATCAGGCGTTGTGCATATTGAACATGCTGTTTGAATAACGGCATATTGAACGTAGCCTCTTCGGTGAACGGATTATCAACGTAGCTATAGAGGTTCATGGCAATCAGACGGCAGCTGTCGTAAGGACAGAGCGGAATTTCGCCGCAGGGGTTGGTCGATATGGTGCGGAAGCCCTCCGATGCGTAGCAATCGGGAATAGCCTCCTGTTGAATGGTATCCCAGAAAAGGATGCCGGGTTCGGCCGATTTCCAGGCGTTGTGGATAATCTTGTTCCACAAGGCGCGGGCGTCGATTTCCTGTTTGAACTTCGGATTGTCGGAGTCGATAGGATATTGCTGTACGAACGGCTTGCCATCAACGACGCACTGCATGAACTCGTGGCTGATACGTACCGACACGTTGGCGCCAGTCACTTTGCCTTCGGTCATCTTGGCATCGATAAATCTTTCTGCATCAGGATGTTTAATTGATATAGAGAGCATCAACGCACCGCGGCGGCCGTCTTGAGCCACTTCGCGGGTCGAGTTGGAGTATCTTTCCATGAAGGGAACCACGCCCGTAGAGGTGTGGGCACAATTCTTAACGAAACTACCGGTGGGACGGATGTGCGACAAGTCGTGACCAACGCCGCCGCGGCGCTTCATCAGCTGAACCTGCTCCTCGTCCATCTTCATGATGCCGCCGTAGGAGTCGGAATTGCCGCTGTTGCCAATCACGAAGCAGTTCGACAACGACGAGATTTGGTAATTGTTGCCAATACCGGCCATGGGGCTACCTTGCGGGATGATGAATTTGAAGCGGTCGAACAGTGAGAATATCAACTCTTCGCTCATCGGGTTGGGATATTTGCGCTCAATGCGGGCAAACTCTCTGGCCATACGGCGATGCATCTGCTCGGGCGATTTCTCCAGCAACTCGCCTTTCTCGTTTTTCAAAGCATACTTGTCAATCCAAACGCCGGCGGCCAATTCATCTCCGTCGAAATACTTAACCACATCCTCAAAAATGTCTTGCTTCTGGTAAGTCACCGGTTGGGCTGTTTCTTCTTCCTTCATCATGCTCTTTTCCTCTTGTTCTTTTACGGTATCAACATAATCTGTGGGCGTACTAACGGTTAACATCTCCTGGATTTTGTCCATGCTTAACTCTCGAGAAGCCATCATAGCGGAATTGTTTCCTTTGACAGTCTTCGGACTTGCCACTTTTACCGAATCTTCGGGCTCGTTGAAATTAAAAATAAGTTCACCATTCATACGCAATGTATTAAAGCTTAAAATTTCAAATATATATGAACGACATAAAGACTATTCAGCCCCACAATATCTACCTAAAAGACTTATATCGCTTATTTTCAATTAGTTGAGAAAACAATTTGAGGGTTATTTTCACGATGACAAATGTAGAATTTTTCATTTTTTCGCACCATATTTTCCAAAACTTATTATTAACAAAATTCAGTTAATAAAATTTACTTTTGATTATTAGGAAATTACAAAAAAGCGTCAAAAAAGAGAAAAAAATGGTTGTTTTTATCAAAAATAGTGTGGGGAAAGGGTGTTTTTTGGGGGTTAAAATTTCACTTTTTTAGAGATAATGGGCATTTTGGAATTTCCAAAAATTGAGAAATCGAAATTTTTGACAGCGGACCATGCAAAACAAAAAAAGTGGTCCGAATTTCTTCGAACCACTCTTCCTTAAAGGTTGCCGTCGGCTGTTAGTTGTCAGCTTCCTGGCTTTGCAATTTCTGAACGTAAATTGCTTTCAATCGTTGCTCCCTTTTGATCACACTGGGTTTGGTGAATTTCTGACGGTTACGCAGTTCTTTCACCACACCGGTCTTCTCAAATTTTCTTTTCAGTTTCTTCAAAGCTCTGTCGATGGTTTCGCCATCTTTTACGGGAACAATAATCATAAAAAATACCTCTTTCTTTTAAAGTTAATAATGATTTTTAAGGGGCTGCAAAAATACAACTTTTTTCATTTGCAACACCACAATTTTATTTTTTTAAGAATTAAGTGATTATCACCTCGGTATCTTGATCCTCTGCCCTACCGAAATGTCATTCATGTTGCTGATTTTGTTGTAGGTGGCCAACTCCTTGGCACTCTTGTGATATTTGGAGGCAATGCCGTACAAGGTGTCGCCTTTCTTTACTATATAAATAATATCCTCCTTGGGCTGCGTCTCGATGGCAGGGGCGGGTGCAACGGCAGCTCCTGTGCTGTCGGTCTGCACAACCGGAGCCGGGGCTGGAGCCACAGGCTTAGGCTCCTCTTTGGGCGCCACATACTCGTAACCCACAAACAAGCGTTGCTTCACTTTCAACGTGTTGCTCTTCAGGTTGTTCATCTTCTTCAACTCATACACCGACAAGCCATACTTGGAGGCAATGCGGCTTAAGGTCTCGCCGTTCCGCACTGTGTGGTACTTCTTCTTGCTCTGCAAATCCAACGTCTTGCCCGTAAATTGGCTTTCATACACCTTGAGCGGGGTAAAATACTCGTCGTAATGGTAAGCGTGGATGGAATCCTGCAACTCGAGGTAGCGCAACACATCCTGACTGCGCAACTTGAGCGGATAGGGCTTCGTATAGGCGGGCACCACATTGCGCTTGTACTGCGGATTGAGTGTCTGCAGCTCTTCCATACTTATATTCAGCACTTTGGAAACCTGTTCCAAATGCAGTTCCTTTTGCACCATCACCGTATCCACATCCGAAGGGATGGATATGTCGGCCGCCGTTATGCCATGAGCATTGTGATACTTCATCATGTAGTAGGCCGCGATGTAGATGGGGAAATAGTTTTGCGTTTCGCGGGGCAGATAGGGACTGATGGCCCAATAGGTGGTTTTGCCTCCCGAGCGCAGGATGGCCTTGCGCACATTGCCCACGCCGCAGTTGTAGGCAGCAATGGCCAATCCCCAGTCGTTGAACATATTGTACAAATCCTTCAAGTGGCGGGCGGCGGCATCAGTGGCTTTCACGGGGTCGCGGCGGTCGTCGATGAAGGTGTTGACCTCCAGACCGTACATTTTGCCCGTGGTGTACATAAACTGCCAGATGCCCGTAGCGCCGGCTGGCGAAACGGCCGTCGGGTTCAGACTCGACTCGATAATGGTCAGATAGACAAGCTCTTCGGGCAGGCCATACTTGTCGAAAATCTCCTGCATCCACGGAAAATAGTACTGCGCCAAACCCAACTGCGCCGACGAGGAGCGCTTACGCACATTGACATACAGATTGATCCACTTCTTCACCCGCTCGTTGTATGCTAACGGTATGGCCGTGCTGATTTTCTTGAGCCTCATAATATATAAGGAATCCATATTGGAGGCCTCCTGCACCGAGTCGGAAAGATGGGACAGCACACTGTTGGAATTCACTATCTCACGACGCACATACCACAGGTTCAGCATTTTATCCATATCGCTGAGCACCCCCTGCTTGAACTCGTTGTCGGTAACCGCCTGCACACTGTCCAAGTTATACGCATAAATATTGTTCTGGGCAACCAAAACGGGCAGCCAGCAAGCGAAAAACAGGAAGGTGACAAGTATGCGTTTCATTTTTCTCGGCGCAAAAATAAACGAAAAAATCGTATGAAAGGAAATAGCAGCACATTTTTTAGGATTAGCACCGCCACATTTTGAAAAGTACCGTATATTTGCCTTTTCAACTTGTAACCATTTCTCCTTTCTCTTTAGATTTATTATAACAAGTTGAATTTTAGTTATTTAAAATTAGATTATCGTATGAAATACCGACTGCTTATCCTTCTTTTTCTGCTATCTTCGGCCCTCACCACCACGGCACAAAAAAAATACGATGCCGTTTTCAAGAAGATAGACAAGAGCTACACGCTTCATGCCGACGGCAGCATCGACTACACCTATCGCAAAGAGCTGCAGCTCAACTCGCAGCGCTCGTTCGACAAGATGTACGGCGAGACCTTCATCGTGTATAATCCCGAATATCAGTCGCTTACCATCAACGATGCCTACACCATCCGCAAGGACGGCTCGCATGTGAACACGCCCGCCAACGCCTTCAACGAGGTGCTGCCCTCGAACTGCACCGACTGCGGGCGCTACAACGGCGTGAAAGAGATGGTGGTAACGCACACGGCTTTGGAGTACGGAGCCACCATTGTGCTCGACTACACCATCCATCAAAAAGCTGGTTTACTGAAAGATATGTCAGAAATATTAGTCTTGGCCGAAAGTTCGCCCGTGGAACAGTACCATGTCAGCTTCACGTTTCCCAAGGAGAAAAAATATCTTTTCAAGGGTTTTTATCAAGGACCTGATAACTCGACCCATACGTATAAAGACGGTTACGAGACGGTGACCGCAACCTTTTCCTCATTGCGCCAAACCTCGGCAGAACCTTCTTTGCCAGCTGCCGTAGAATTATATCCCAACATAAAATTCTATAGCGCCGACAACGAAGAGATGCTGGAAGCCATCCTAAAGCAACCTACTCTTACCCGTACGGAGTTGCCCGAGTGCGACCTGGTGCTGTCGCAAATCACCTCGCCCGACAAAGAGTATGTGAACAACATCCTGGCCATCCGCGATTGGGTGGTCGACAATGTGCACTATAACGCATTGTCGTTCAAACACAACGGCTACAACATTGCGGATGCCCGAACCGTATGGACCAGCAACTGTGGCAACGAGCCCGAAAAGGCCGCCCTGCTGGCTGCCATGCTACAACGGGCCGGCTACGATGCGCGCGTGGGCGTCATGTTGCCCGCCAACCTCAAGGATGTGGCCGTGGCAGCCATCAGCCGCTGGGCCGTCTGGACCCGCGACCCGCTGACCAACAGTCCCCTCATCCTCTCGCCCATCACCAAAAACCAGGCTTCGCTCACCAGCCTGCATCCAGAAGAGCAACTATTTCTGTTAAAAGAAGATAACAACCTTGAAGTGCTATTTGAAGAGCGACAAGACCACACCACCCTTGGCGGCGTGATAACGCTCAAAGAGGACGGCACCGCCGAAGGCAACTTGTCGGCCACCATCTGCCACAACAACCTGCCCGCCTTCGACCTGCTCAAAACTGACAACAAAGCTTCTTTCAACAAGTTTATTAAAAACATTAAGGTGGAAGCTGACATCATACAACCCCTGAAAAACCGCGCTGGCTGGCACATTGACTACAAGGTGCAAGGATTCAGCAAAAAGGAGATCGGCGGCAACTATTTTTCGATGATGCTGCCCGAAGACAACCTCAGCGCAGTGGTCTCGGCCAACCGCCTGACCGCCAGTCGCCAGGAGCCTCTTGCCTGCACGCCTACCGCCCTGCTATACGAGCTGACCGTCTATGCGCCCGAGGGCTGCCGCATCGTCAACAAGTCGGCACACCTCAGCGAGACACAACCTTTCGGCACGATGGACATCCGCATCGATGTCAACCCGAACGGCAGTGTCACTATCCGTCGTCAACTCACTATCACTCAAGACAGAATTCCAACATCGCAGTATGCCAAGTTCCGTAAGATGATGGTGGAGTGGCAGGACGACACCTACCGCCGCATCGTCTTCAAAAAAAGCGAAGAGTAACGCATGGCGAAGTCTATTTTTGATTATTTTTGCGAAAACAAATAAAACGGATACACTATGGAAAATCCCTCTTTAGAACAGAAAGTAAGATCTATCATCACCCAAATACGCCCCTACCTGCAGCAGGACGGCGGCGACGTGGAATTCATCGAACTGACCCCCGACAACATCGTCAAGGTGAAACTGCAAGGCGCTTGCGGCACCTGTCCTCACGCTAAGATGACCTTGAAGAGCGGCATTGAAGCCACCCTCAAGCAATACCTTCCCGAAGTCAAGGGTGTAGTTGACATAGTTTTAGGATTTTAAAAAAGAGAGAAAATGAGTTTGAAATGTGGCATTATCGGTCTTACCAACTCAGGAAAGACCACCATGTTTAATTGCATATCTAACACCAAGGCCGCCATCACCGACTTTGCTTACAGCACCAACAAGTCGAACATCGGCGTTTGTCCCGTGCCCGACGAGCGGCTCACCAAGATCAACAGTTTCATCCAGGCCGACAAGCTGGTGTACGCCACGTTGGATGTGGTTGACATTCCCGGTTTGGCCAAGGGTGCCAGCCAGGGCGAAGGCATCGGCAACAGCTTCTTGGCTGACGTGCGCCTCTGCGACGCGCTGATACACGTGCTGCGCTGTTTCGACAACCCCAACCTGCCGCACGTGGAGGGCTCCATCGACCCCGTGCGCGACATTGAGATTGTGGATTTCGAGCTGCAAATCAAGGACTTGGAGCAGATAGACCGCAAAATACAGAAAGTGGAAAAGGCCGCCAAGGTGGGCGACAAGAACGCCAAACATGACCTGGCCGTTTTGCAGAAATACAAAGCCCATTTGGAAGATTTCCAGAACGTACGCACGCTGGAGGTCACACCCGATGAGCAGGCTGTAGTTGCCGACATGATGCTGCTTACCGCCAAGCCCGTGATGTTTGTCTGCAACGTGAACGACGATGATGCCGTGAATGGCAACGCCTACGTGGAGCAAGTGAAAGAGTACCTCAAGGACAAAGATGCCGAGATGCTGATTATTGCCGGCAAGATCGAGTCGGAGATTGCCGAGTTGGACAATGAAGAGGACCGTATGGCCTTCCTGGCCGACGTTGGCCTTAGCGAGCCTGGCGTCAACAAAGTAATTCGCGCGGCATATAAGTTACTGAACCTCATATCGTTCTTCACCGTCGGTGGTAAGGAAAACAGAGCATGGACCATCACCAAGGGCATGCTGGCGCCGCAGGCTGCGGGTGTCATCCACAGCGACCTCGAACGCGGCTTCATCCGCGCCGAAGTCATCAAGTACGACGACCTCGTGGCTTTGGGTTCGGAGCTCAAGTGCAAAGAGGCCGGCAAGCTCTCCGTCGAAGGCAAGAACTACGAAGTGCACGACGGCGACATCCTGCATATTAGGTTTAATGTGTAGGGACGAACCATTTTGCTGATGTCTCTGTCTGTGTAGTAAGTTCATTGATAGAATGGTCTTATTACTTATCTGTTTTTTATTTAATTTTTTTGTAATATTGCATTTTGTTAATCATTATCATTAACCTTAATGCAATATATTATGAAGAGTGACGAAATAAAACAGATGTTCGTTCAGTTCGAACAGGTTGCTTGTGAGATTAACCAGGTGGAGTGTTGGAGTGCACGAGAATTATGTCCATTACTTGGTTATACACAATGGCGAAATTTTGTCAATGTGATTGACAAGGCAAAATCCTCTTGCCAAAACGCCGGACAATCGTTAACCGATCATTTTGCTGACGTCAGCAAAATGATAAATCTTGCCAAAGGTGCTGAACGTGAAGTAGATGATGTCATGCTAACACGCTACGCCTGCTACCTTATAGCACAAAACGGCGACCCTCGTAAGCCGCAGGTTGCTTTTGCACAGACATACTTTGCTGTACAAACCCGACGTGCAGAAGTAATAGAAAAGCGACTGCGGGATGTAGAAAGGGTTAAAGCCCGCACCAAATTACAGGAGACCGAGAAACGATTATCTGGAATACTTTATGAACGTGGTGTAGGGGAACAAAGTTTTGCCATTATTCGTTCTAAAGGAGACCAAGCGCTCTTCCTTATGGGAACGGCTATGCTCAAACGCAAAATGGGAGTGCCTGACAGCCGTCCATTAGCTGACTTTCTGCCAACCATAAGCATTAAAGCAAAGGACTTTGCATCCGAAATGACTAGCGTAAATGTTCAATCAAAAGACCTTCACGGCGAAAAATCAATCACACAAGAACATATTGAAAACAATACCGCTGTACGCCAAATGCTTATTCAACGAGGTATCGTTCCAGAAAATCTTCCTGCAGAAGAAGATGTAAAAAAAGTTGCCCGACGTCTTGCCACAGAAGAGAAGAAAGCATTAAGAAGCAAAAAGAAAAGAAAATAAGGGCACAATCAATATTTTTTTCAAAAAAATTGCATACATTTGCATTCTTGATACAAATAGACTATACTTAAATCAACCTATTAAAAATCAATATTTTATGGCAGACAAAAAATTTATGACATGCGACGGTAACTGCGCTGCAGCACATGTTGCCTACATGTTTAGCGAAGTAGCCGCCATTTATCCTATCACCCCCTCATCTCCGATGGCAGAATACATCGACGAGTGGAGTGCAGGCGGCAGAAAGAACATTTTCGGTGAGACCGTGAAGGTCGTGGAGATGCA
>JAEEGG010003831.1_pt1 | contig 37177 bp, 17 predicted proteins | sample 9134161 | NCBI WGS metagenome assembly JAEEGG01 (sample SAMN16246543, study PRJNA631951) | gut metagenome | biome: gut microbiome; feature: rumen; material: CR-attached | host: Bos | place: Iran: Karaj | collected 2018-10
TCGAGACGATCTTGTCATTCTCAGGGTCGTATCTCCTGTCTGTGTAGCCCCATTTGCCGCTGCGCCATGTCAGCGTAAGCGGCGCGAGGTCTTCGCGCGGCACGGTGATGGTGTCGTTGGCGAGCGGCTTGCCCTGCCAGTCGATGTCGTTGATGGCGACGTCGCCCATCGTCGGGTTCGCGACCAGCGTGGCGCCGGGGTCGGCGACCGAACCTCCGACGATTTCCGCCGCGTATCCACAGCCCGTGTAGCGTCCGACAAGGTAGAAGTTTGGAGTTGGCGCGGAGCGGACGAGCCAGAAGGCGTAGCCCGGCGACATCTGCGTCGTTGCGGCCTCGCTGATCGAGATGCCGTCTTTCGTGACCGTCGTCAGGGCCTTCCATGACGTGCCGGAATCGTGCGTCCATCCGCAGTACTCTTTCTCCGACGAGTCATAGGCGACGATCATGTCGCCGGAAGACAGGCCATTGGGATTCACCACGTCGGCGACCGCGATCACCTCGTTTGTGGCCACATCCTTCGCCATCGACATCCAGGGCGCCACGGTGACGGTGTTCGTCAGCGGACTCGAGACGCGCATGACGCCGACGGTCGCGACGGAGGCGAGAACCGCCGTGCCGGTGTCGAGGGCGTTCGTCGGGACGAGCACCATGTTGAAGATGTAGAGGCCCGTCGGGTCGTGCGGACCGAGCGGCACGTTCGTCTCGTACTTGTCGGTCAGTTCGCCAATCGTGAACTCGCTCTCGCCCCTGAGCTTCCGGTCGAGGCGGTAGCGGATGTCCAGACCCGTGTTGCGCAGCCCTCCCACGCCCGGGAAATGGACGACGAAGGCGTTTCCGTTTACGCGGTCTCCGCTCTGCATGACCGTGGCGACAAGCTTCTTTCTGAAGTCGGAGCGTTCGATGACATAGTTCTGCCACAATTTGAGGCCGTTCTCCTGGACTTCGTCAAGTTTCGCGTAGCGGTCCGCCTGGATGGCGAACTGCTCGCCCGTCCATTTCGTTGCATCAAGAAGCCAGCCGGGGTCGCTGACGTTGATCGGGGTGCCGTAGCCGGTGGTCCCGTCCATGTTGACGCGGTAGTCCCATTCCTCGATCATGAAGGTGCAGTTCGTCGTGAAGGACGTGTGGTTCGGGGCCGACACGCGGTAGTAGAGCTTGTACGTGCCCGGCTTGGTGAACGACGGCACTTCGGACTGCCACTCGCCGGCGGCGTCGCGAAACTCGCTGGTGAGCGGGTTGAGTTCCGGGCGCACATGGCCGAAGACGTTCGTTGTGATGGCGGGCACCTGCTCCGCGTTCGTGAAGGGCAGGTCCGCCGCGCTGATCGTCGCCGAAAGCGGGGCGGGATCGACCGTGATCATGAAGGTGCCGCGCGTGTCGTCGTGGTTCGGGGCGGAGGCCTTGAACTGGATGATGTGCGTCCAGATGTCCGAGTAGGTCGTCGTGATGGTGCTGGACCAGTCGTTCGTCCCCACGCGGTACAGGTAAGTGACGGGCTGGTCGTTGCGGAGGCCCACCACCGTCGTGTCGAGGCTCGTGACATTGAAGTCCTCGCCCGTGTAGATGGTGTGGGCGTCGGCGATGGTGACCGTGAACTGCGCGTTGGTGACGGCGTACCGCGAGCCCGTGTAGATGAGTTCGTAATAGTACGGGACGGCTTCGGTCATTGGGTCGCCCGTATTCGGATCTGTGGCCTGTTCTCCCGTTTCAGGGTCAATTACGGGTATGTGGTGGAAGTACGTCTGCCCGCCGTTGCTGAGCGCGAGCGTCCCCTGGACGATGTCGTACTGTCCCGTTGGCGAAAGGGAAGTCACCTCGCAGGACGGAGAACCGGTGAGATGTCCACCCTCGCTCTGCCATTTGTCCAAACCGGGACCCTCGGTATAGCCGCCGTAGCTCATCGTGTACGACAACGCCTGCAGATCGTCGCCGTAGCATCCAATCTTCGCATCCGCGTTGACATAGACGAGAAGCGTGTTCGTCGGCACGGCGGAAATGAGGTTGAGGTACTGGGAACGTTGCGAGTAGCACACGACAGCGTTGTTCGTCACAAGCGCTAGGCGCATGTAGTAGTTGGTGTCGACCGGTGACCACAGCGGGAACTGGGTTTCCGTCTCCACGTCGTCGGGATAGATCGAGCAATTGCCAAGGTTTACGGCGCTGACCCCCGCCTTACCGAACGGATTGCCTCCCTTGATGTCGGACTCCGTACCGTAGAGCGCGTAAAGATCGACGGTGTCGGGGTCGAGATGGGATGTCGTCTGCAGGAACTCGATGGTCGCCTTGTGGTTGTTCCAAGTCGCCGCGGGGAAGATGACGCGGGGTTTGTCGATCGTTTCAAGTTCGACGATCAGCTTTGAAAGGAAGTACTTTGTCCCCGCCTCGTTGCCGGTGGCGATGCGGATGTAGTAGACCTTGTCGCGCTCCAGGCCCTCTGTCGCCGGAATTGTGAACTCGCCGTCGTTCGTGGCCTTCCCCGTTCCAAGGTCGAGGAAATGCACGTTTGCGCCGGTTGGCGCTTCGTCGCCTTCGAGATCAGCCCTGTTCTCGCTCCAGTAGCAGTAGAGGCGCGCGTCCGGAGCCGTGTCGTAAAGGCTGTAGAACACATTGGCGTAGTCCTGCGAGGGGTCATTGTCGTCATCCTCCTTGTGAGGCATGTGCCACGTCGCGCCGGTGAGGCGGATGGCCGGAACCTCAAAGGAGGCGATCTCATCGGAGTACATAAAGGAGTTGGCGTCCTTGCGGGCGACGATGCGCACCCAGTAGGTGTAGCCGACGGCGGGCGGCGTGAAGGTCGTCGCCGCGATGCCGATGGACCCCTGCACCTCCTTGACCATCTCGCCGTTGCCGGCGAGAACGTCCTCCTCGCTCACGGTGCTGTAGAGGACGTAGATGTCGTTCGTCTGGGCCTGAATGCCGGCCCAGTAGGCACGGTAGGTGATGTCGGCGTAGCCCTTCTCGTCGGTGTAGTCGCAGGACGTCATCGTGATGCGCGGCTCCTCGGAGATCGGGTCGCGTCCGTGCGCCTCGTAGGAGATCAGCACCACGCCGTCGCCGCCGTGGCCGCCCTGCCAGTAGGTGCTGTCGGTTTCATCAATGACTTTGCCATTGGCATTGTCACTGCCTTTGGCGCGGCTGCTGCCGCCACCGCCGCCAGCGCCGGTGTTCGGGACACCGGAGGTCGCGGGGGTGCCGTTGCGGACGTCGGCTGCGTCGCCACCGATGCCTGAGCCGCCGCCACCCGGCTTTGTGAAGTTGTCAGTCCCGTCGGAGGCAACTGCCGTACGATAGATGTAGCCACCGCCGCCGCCCGCGCCGTAGAAAAGCGTCTCGCCGGAAATGGCACATCCCACGCCCACGCCGCCAGCACCGCCGGCCGACCAGGCATCAAACGTTGCGCCGAGGCCGGCGCGTCCCGCGCCACCGCCGCCGCCCGCCGCGACTTTGCCGATTGAACCACCCGCGAACTGGTCGTTCCCGCGTCCGCCGACATGGCCGAAGGGACGGAATTCCTCGGGGAGCCCCAGCATGGCTTGTTTTCCGCCGTCGAGAGCATATGTCCCGCCGCCACCAGATGCACCATCCGCACCAATGGCAATATTTGTGATGGCGACATTCCTAGTATAAGCATAACTTCCGCCGCCGCCGCCGCCGTGCATGCGGATCAAGGGGTGCGCCTCGTCGCTTGCCAGCGCGAAATAGGAGATTTCGCCATTTTCGCTACGCTCCGTCAGGTTCGACGCGGCAATGCCGCCCTTACCCACTTGGACGCGGTAGACCGTACTCGTCGTCACCGGGAACGACAGGCTGTGAAAGACGCCGCCGCCGCCGCCGCCGCCGCCAACCTTGTAGCCGCCCGCGCCGCCGCCGCCCACAACAAGAATCTCCACGTTCGTCACGTAGTCCGGCGACGTGAAGGTCCAGCTGCCGGTGCGATAGCGGTGGACGAACTTGTCGCCAAGGCGGAAGAGTTCGCCGTCGACCTCCCCAAGCTGCATATTGCCGTTTGTGCGGAACTGTCCGACGTGCTCGTGGTTCTGCCTCTCCAGGCCGTCGACCACGTTCACGGCGCGGATGGTGAAGTTGTAGAGCATGTCCTGCTTGAGGCCCGTCACCGGGATTGAGAAGTAGTCACCGGCTTCGAGGCCGCTCGCAAGCGTCGTCCAGGTTTCCGGCTGCTGCTCGCCGTCAACCCAGAGCTGGTACTCGATGCGGCACTCGTCGGCCCCCGCGCCGCAGTACGTCACGGTACCGGCGAACTGCACGTAGGCGTAGCTCACGTCGAGGATCGTGTCGGGCAGTCCCGCGCCGTGCTCCCAGACGACGACCGGCACGAGCGAGTCGGTGCCGCGGCTGACCGTCCCCTTCGTCACGAACCGATTGTTGTTGTTCCAGTTGACCGCCTGCAACGAGGAATAATATTCCGCCTTGATCCAGTCAGCCGAGCGCATGCCCTTGGAGTAACGCGCCTCGTCGACGAGCCCGTTGAAGGCGCCGGTGCCGTTCTGCTGTCCGCCGATGACAAGATGGTCGTATGTGGCTCTCGCGTCGTTCACGACAGGATAGTTGAGATGGAAACCGCCAACCGTGGTGGACAGTTCCTCACCGTTTAGATAGGCGTGGAAGAGCTGGTTCGTCGTGCCGTCCAAATTCACGCTGCCATCGTAGATGAACGTCCAGTAGTTCCATCCCGTGGATGACATCCCGCTAACTTTGAAAATCTGGAACTTGTTCTTCTCGGACGATCCGGACCAGACGCGAAGCTCCGTTGTGGTGTCTTTTTCATCGTACTGGATACCCCAGCCCTTGTCAGCGTCCTCGCTCTTGCGGGAGACGAGGTACGCCCATTTCGGTGGCGTTGCCGCCAGCTTGTACCAGCCGGAGAAGGTGAAGACGTTGCCGACGCCCGTGCGGAGGATGTCGTCGTGGTCGAAGGCGATGATGCGGCCGTAGGATGACGACGACCCCGGTGTCTGCGCCACACGCCGCGCATAGCCGATGCGTCCGTTGCCGTCCGCCGTGGACATCGCATGCGTCTCGGTTTCGAAGTCGTTGATCGTCGAATCCTTGAGATTGACGACGCCATCCCCGCGCTCGTTCATGTGCCACACGCCGACATACCGCTCGAACGTGTTGCCCGGATCGGGCGGGGTTTTCAGAAGCGGGCTCCTGTAGCACATCGTGAAGGTCGTCCCGTTGTTCATCTCGGGGAGGCGCACCCAGAAGAGCGACATGCCGTTCTTGTTCCACGTGTCGATCTCGTGCGGGATGATGTGGCCCTTTTCGTCGACAAAGGCGATGTCCTTGCCGTCGTAGTGGTAGAAGTCGTCGTATGTAAAGCCGTTGGTGTCCTTGGCACGGACCTCGACCAGCACAGGGAAGTTCGTGAGCGTCTCGGTGCCGGTGTAGCCCGTCACGGTGAACGGCAGATAGCGCTCGAAGTCGTTGGCCACCCAGAAAGTGTTCGTCCCGTCGTCGAAGAAGTGCGTGTATTCGGAGCCGATCTCCTCGCCCTGCTCGCCCTCCGTCTTGAAGGTGCCGGAAACGGGCGCGGTTTCGCCGTTGTCTCCTACGGCGCGCAAGATGTAGGAATAGGTGGTGCCCGGAGCGAGGGCCACGCCGACGGAAGTCTCGCGGATGACGGTGTTGACGGCGTCGTCCTTGGCCAGTCCTCCCTCAATCGATATCCACCGCTCCGGCTCCGCGTCTCCCGAAAGCCAGATCTTCGCCTGGATGTCGCATGAAGTCGCGTCGCCGAGCGCCCTGACCGTGGCGCCGATCTTGACATAGTCGTACCCGACTTGCGCGATGCCCGTCGAATCGATCCACAGGATTGTCAGTCCGGGTTCCGTCGTGAACGTGCCAGTGACGGGGGTCGTCGTCTCGCCGTCGTTGGCGACTGCGCGGAGCGCGTAGTTGTAGGTGGTGGCGGACGCCAGCCCGCCCGTGGCGACCTCAAAGGCCGCGGCGCCAAGCACGTTCGTAAGCGTCGTCCAGCTCTCCGGCTCGGCCGCGTCGCCCGCCCAGCACTTCCACTGGACCTCGAAGGATGCCGCATCGCCCAGCGTCGCGACCGCACCGGCAACGATGACTTGATCGTGATGGATTTCCGAAAGGCCTGTCGACTCAGTGACCGTGGACCATGCGACCGCGAAGCCGGCCAGCGTCGTGAAAGAGCCCGAGACGGGCACGGATCCCGCATTGACATCTCCTCCTCCCGAAGCGCGCAGTTTATAGTTGTAGACGGTATTCGGTGCCAACCCCGATTGGACAACCGAGAAGGCATCGGCGACAACAAGCCCGTTCGTCAGCGTCGTCCAATTCTCCGGCTCGGTTCCGCCCGTCGCCCAGACCTTGCACTGTATCGAGCAGTTGGCAAATCCTCCGCAGTCCGTCACCGTTCCCTCAAAGGCGACATAATCATGATGGATGTACAAAACGCCCGGCGAGGAGCCGGAACCGTTCATCCAAGTCACCTCGGGCTGAGCGGGTGTCACGAATTCAGCGTTGTTCACGGTGTCGTAGTCGGCCTTGATCCAGTCGGCGCTCACGATGCCGGGCCGCAGTCGAACCTCGTCCATGTCGCCATTCAAGCGGCGGCCTTTCTTATTCGCGGGCGAGCTGCCATACTGATCCTGCGTTGAACAGCCGATTCCGATATTGGCATTCTCCTCCAAGTTTACGGGAAATACGAGATTCTTTGATTCGACAAAGGAGCCGTTGATGTAGAAGTCATACGCCGCCACTCCGCCATTTGTTTGATCCTTCCAGATGACATCAACCTTTTTCCATGTGCGCGGATTGCTGGTCTTCTCGGCCAAAGTCGTTCCCACGCCGGCATCCGTCAGAACAGCTTCGCCAGCTGTAAATGCGTCTTGAGTAGTTTTGGGATTGCCGCCGGAGAACATGCGGACTCTGGATGGCGGATCGCCCTCATGGAATTGCACACCCCACGAGTAACCATAGTCACCCTTGCGACGGCCGAGCAAATAGGAATACGACACCGTCCCCTGGGCACGCACCCAGAAGGAGGCATGGAAGTCCGTGCCAAGAGAGTCGGCAACAGCCTTCTTCGCGGCATCCGATTTGACATCGACGATAATGCCGGCAGCATGGTTGTTGTCTTTCGCGATACGGCGGGCCCGTCCAATTGCACCGTTACTCTCGTTGACACCTTCGCCGACCGTAGTCGTGCCATCAAGTCCGTTGGGGGAAGAATCCGCTATTGGGTTGCTGGTGCCCGTCTCGCTCAAGTGCCAGACGCCGACATAGTCGCCCCAGGGGTTGGGGTTTTCGACCATGGTGTCGAGCGCGGCCAACGCATCGGTCAAACGGTAGCACATGTAGAACATGGTTCCCTGCGTCATGCTGGGCAACTTGACCCAGACGAGCGACGTGCCGCTCGTGGTCCATGTATCGACTTCCGACGCGAGCCGTGTGCCATCCGCCGCGAAGAAGGCCAAGTCTCCGCCCTTTGTGGAGCGCAAGCGGGAGTACTGAAAATTGCCAAGGCTCGTGCTGATATGCACAAGCACGGGGAAGTTGGCGAGCGTCTCGCTGCCGGTGTAGCCAGCGACCATCAGCTTGTTCGTATAGACGAAGTCGGCCATCGTCAGCGAGTCGGCCGCCCGTGCGGCACCGGCCAACAGGCCGATCGCCGCAGCGAAAAGTATTGCAAGTCGTTTTGTCATGGACATAAGCTCCAAAAGGGTTTCGCGTTTCGCGTTTCGGGTCCTACTCCGCCCTTATGACTCTGAAGAATCGCGAGGGGCTGGTCGATTCGGTTTCAATCACGATTTCGGAGGCGGAGTCGCCATCCACCTTGTCGGCCCACCCGTCGATGGCGAATGTGCCGAGACGGGAACCCGACTCGATCGTATATCTCAGCCACGGAACCGTGTCTGCGACGGAAAGGGTCACGACGCCGTCGGCCATTTCCATGCCGGTGATTGTCGGCGCCTGGGTGCCGGCCGGCACCGTGGAAAGATTGGCGGCGCGGACGCCTGCGCCACGGGACGTGGCGGACGCAGCGGATGCGAGGAGGCGCGTCCCTCCTGTTGGCGAAAACGCCGAGGCCGAGGCCGGCTTGATACTGACGCCGCCGTTCACGAGGCCCCAGCGGTTCACGCGCACTGGCTTGCCATCCTTTACGCCGGCGGGGACGCCGTTCGCCCTACGCGTGTCGACGAGGCAGACGGACCACGTGCCGCCTTCGAGCGCGTCATATTCGGCCTTCGGAACCTGGAAGATCGAGTCGCGGCATTTGCCGTCCAGCGCGAGTGGCCCGGCGAGGATGACCCGGTCAAGCGCCGAGGCCGCCGTTCCGTCGGCGTTAAAGCCCGAGAAAGCCTTCCCTGAGGGAGTCCATACAAGCGCGTAGCATTCGCCGTCAGGAACGATAGTGCCGTCGGCGTAGCGGTCAGGCCCCGGCGAAGAAAACGAGACGAGGCGGTCGCCGGGGAAGTCGTTCGCGGAGGCGAGAACCGCCATGGGGGTGATTACTGAAAGGATTGTCGAAATCAGTTTGTTGCGCATGGGAAAAGCTCCTTTCCGTCTTTGTGGTGGAATTTACGGTGTCAAAGAGGTCAGATGGCGGGCCGCCGGCGCAGAGCCAGGACTGCGCAGCCCAGGACTATGAGAAGCGCGGTTCCGGGTTCGGGGACGGGAACGAAGTAATGCTGCGGGTTCCACGGCAAGGCGTATGGAACATCGAGACCGCCGCCACCGGGGGCGATGTGGCCTGCGAGCTCGGAATACGCCGCGGCATCGGACTCGGCCAGCACGGTCCACGTGCCATTCTCCCAGTTGCCAAGTTCGATGGTGAAGGAATAGTCGGCGTTATCGTAGTTGTAGCCGTCCGGGCCGAGGTAGGCGTAGACATCGTAAGTCGGCACCTCGACGACTGTGGTTCCCGGCGTGTTGCCGATTGTGAGTCCGCCTGTGGACGGGTCGAAGTAGGCCATCTGGAGGTAGGTGCCCTCATCGGCGCCGTTGCCGCTCACGCGGATGCGCACGTCCGTGACGCCCAGCTCGGCGGCCGTCTTCGTCTCGCCCGTCGGTTGGCCCTGCTCGTCCGAGAGCGCAACCACTATGTCCTCCGGATCGTTCGTCTCCCACCAGAGTACGGACGCCCAAGTCTGCGCGGCCGCCAGTAGCGCCGCGCAAACGGAGATGGTTTTGATTGGAACCCAAATCTTCACTATTCTCTCAAACTCCAAAGGCTCGCATGGACACCCATGTGAGTAAAAATTGATAACTATAGTATAACGCCTGACGCGCTTTTTTTCAATTGTTTTTGTATTGACAATTGTCTTTTTCTGAAGTTGTTTTGATATAATCTTTGCATGACCCCAATCATAAACCTCACCGGCACGTGGAATCTGCGCGCAGCAGACGAAACCGAACCTGTCCCCTGCCCCATCCCTGGCGATAACTATTCCGCGCTTCTGGATGCCGGAAGCATCCCCGATCCATTCTGGCGCGAAAATGAGATAGCCGTGCAATGGGTCGCGGACAAGGACTGGATTTTCTCGCGGCAGTTCGACGTCCCTGCGGAACTGCTGCGCAGCTGTGCGATCTTCCTCTCCTTCGATTCCATCGACACTGTCGCGGAAATCCGAATAAACGGGCGGCTTGCCGGACGCGCCGACAACCAGTTCCGCCGCTGGCGCTTTGAGGTCAGGAAGCTCCTCCGTTCTGGCGCGAATGAACTCGAAGTTAGAATCGAGTCGCCTCGCCGCGCGGCCGCCAAGGCCGTGGCGGAGGCCCATTCCACAGTCGCGCCGGCGAACTGCAACGACGGATCGATCCCCGGACTCAACTTCCTCCGCAAATGCCAGTGCGCGGCCGGATGGGACTGGGGCATCTCGCTCCCGGCATCCGGTCTTTACGGACGCGTCGAGCTCATCGGTTCAGACGACGCGCTGCTGGACTCGGTCTGGACCACGCAGACGCACAAGGCTGGCTCGTGTGGCGTCGATGTCGTTGTGCGGCTTGTCCCGGTTCCCGGCGCGCGCCCTGGATCGGCGGTCGAGACGACCGTCGAATTCAATGGCGAGCCGCACATCCTGCGCGGCCGCATTCCGGCCTCACAGGATCCATTTGAACTTCAAACATCGTTCCGCGTCGCTTCACCAAACCTCTGGTGGCCGCGCGGCTACGGAGAGCAACCGCTTTATCCGCTGTCCGTCTCGCTTGGCGCGCAACGAATCGAACGCAAGATCGGCCTGCGCAAGTTGGAGGTTGTCTCCAAGCCCGACAAGGGCAGCAGATCGTTTACAATCCACGTCAACGGAGTCCCCATCTTCGCCAAAGGCGCAAACTGGATTCCGAGCGACGCCCGTCCGCGACACGAGGACGAGGCGCGTGTCCGCGACCTGCTTGCAAGCGCCGTCGCCGCGAACATGAACACGCTCCGCATCTGGGGCGGGGGTCACTTCGAGAGCGACTTCTTCTACGAAGAGTGCGACCGCCTCGGGCTCCTGCTGTGGCACGACATGATGCTCGCCTGCATGCGCTATCCGAGCCACACAGAGTTCCTCGCCAATGTCCGCGAAGAGGTCGTCTACCAGATCCGCCGCCTTCGCGACCATCCCTGCATCGCGCTCTGGTGCGGCGACAACGAATGCCTCGAAGCCGTCGACTGGGGTGTGAAGCCGCAGCATGTCCGCGAAGCGGAGACTGCCCACTGGGCGATAACAAACAGCGCCATCGCCGAGGCCGTCGCCGAGGCAGACCCGACTCGGCTTTTCTGGCCGACGTCGCCCTTGACCGCGCCTGGCGACTACCGCCGCTCCAACTCACTCATCGGCTCGGGCGACTCGCACTTCTGGAAGGTCTGGGGCGGCGGGGCCCGCTTCTCCGCCTACTACGGACACCGTCCTCGCTTCTGCTCCGAGTTCGGGTTCCAGTCGTTCCCGTCTCCCGAGACCGTCCGCACATACGCCTCGGAGAAGAACGGCGATTTCAACCTCTTCTCCCCGGTAATGGACCTCCACCAAAAGCATCCGGCCGGCAACGTGGGCATTCTCGGCATGTTCGGCAACTACTTCCGCATGCCGCGCGGTTTCAACGAGATGCTCTACCTCTCGCAGGTGCAGCAGGCCGAGGCCATCCGCACCGCCGTCGAGTACTGGCGCTCGCTGCGTCCGTGGTGCATGGGTACCATCTACTGGCAGCTGAACGACAACTGGCCCGTCGCCTCCTGGTCGTCCATCGAATACGGCGGGCGCTGGAAGGCGCTTCACTATGCCGCCCGCCGCTTCTACTCGCCGCTTGCGACCTTCGCCTTCCGCCCCGGCGACAACGCGCCGCTCGAAGCGCATCTCGTCTGGGACATGCCTCTGGCGATTGACGCCACGGCGACCATCACGCTGCGCCGAATCTCCGATGGGGCCGCCGTACAGTCGTGGACATTCAGAGAAAATCTTGCGTCCGCCGCATCTCGCAATCTGCCGCTGCCAGCAGCGGTCGCCACACCGCGAACCGACCGCTCGGCGCGCGGCATCTTCATCAAGCCCGTGGAAATCACCCCTGACGAGCACTTCCTCGTGATAGAGACCAAGGGACGCGACGACGAAGGCCGCTTTTGGCGCCACGAAAACACCGTCCTGCTCGACGTCTGCAAGCGCTGCGACCTTCCGCGCGCAGGGCTTTCAGTGGCAAAAGTATCAGCGGCGAAGGATGCCTCCGGAAGCTTCGACATCACGCTCTCGGCAAAGGCACCCGCCTTCTTCGCGTGGCTTGCCGTCGCGGACGATCCACGCGGCCGGTTCTCGGACAACCTCTTCACCGTCCTTCCTGGCAAGCGCACCGTCCGCTACCGCCCTGGCGTCCGTACTACTATCGCCGACCTCAAGCGCCGCCTGTCCGTCACCGACCTCCGCGAAACCTACTGAGCGGCACCACGCCAGGAAGATTGCTTCCGCTTCTTGGAGAACGGGAGTGTGGGAGAGGCGGAGTTCTATAAAATTCGCAACCTCGGCGGGCGTGGAAAAGAGGCGACGAATGTCGCCGCCGGTGCTTGCACCGCTTTTCCACGCCCGCCGAGGTTGCCTCACCCCTTGATTAAGTCAAAACTTTAGTTTTGACTTAATCCAAAATTTGATATTGACATGACTCAATTGTTTCGATACAATTTTATGCGGAAATTGAGGAATGTCGCTTGACAAAAACACCTGCCAAATCCCATCCAAAGCCACCGCCCGCGACGCCTCGCTGGCGGGTTTTGCAATGGCTTGAACACGCCATAGAAAGCGGCGACATCGCCCCGGGCGTGGCAATTCCCTCCGAGCGCGCGCTGGCCAAGCTGCTTGGCGTCGCGCAGAACACCGCGGCCGCCGCCATCGACGAGGCGGAGTCGCGCGGCCTCGTTGTCCGTCGCTGCCCCACCGCGCGCAAGCGCTTCGTCCCCGGGAACGCGCAGGCGGAGTCGATGGCGAATGCATCGATTTACGTCCTTGGCGAACTCTACCACTACCCGACAGACGGCCTTCACGGAACAGAGTTTTTCGCGCCACGCTGGTCGATGCGCAGTCTTTCAACAGAACTTCTGGCGCGGCTTTCCGCCACCGGAAAGCATGTCACGGTTCTGAATGCGGAATCTCTCGACGAGGCCGGGATTGACGCTCTTTTCCGCGCTCCTCCATCGGCTATGCTCATTACCGCCACGGTGAACGGCAATGCAGTCGCGATGCGGGCGCTGAAGCACTGCAGCGACTGCGGTGTACCAGTGGTCGTTTACGGCAACTCCGCCGATTTGCGCGGCTTCGACCGTGTTTACTCAGACCACCGCGCGGGATCGCGCGCGCTTACTGAGTGGCTCCTCGCGCACGGGCGCAAGCGCATCGTCCCCTTCTTCCCCTATTTGAAAGACCGCTACTGGGAGCAGGAACGCCTTGACGGCTATGCGGACGCCATGCGCGCGGCCGGCCTCAAGCCAGCCCCGTGTGTGCCGTTCGCCTTTGACGATGTCAACCGGCTGCCGCTGCCGAAGCGCTTCAAAGTACTCAAGTCTATGGCGATAGCCAAACTGCTCGAACTGGGATGCGGGAGGGCCGCGACTGACAATGCAGGATGCAGAATGCAGAATGCAGAATGCGGAAATTGCAATGGTCCGGACGCCCTCCTCTGCCTCACGGACAACTTCGCGCGCGTCGCAATCGCGGCGATGCGCGAGCTGGGGCTGGAGCCGCATCGAGACATCCTTGTCGCCGGCTACGACAACATCGCCCCCGGAGCCGAACTCGGCGCCTTCGAGGCCGAAGTGCCCGACGTCACAATCGACAAGCACAACGAACGGACCGCCGCCGAAATGGCCGCGCTCCTCGCCGCCCGCCTCGCGGGCGAACTCCCCCCGGAACCCCAGTGCCATCAACACGCCTTTGAACTAATAGAGAGGACAACCCCATGAAACTGCACCAATGGACACTCGTCACTCGTCACTCGTTACTCGTCACTGCTGTTGCGGCCTTAGCCGCAACAGCCGGCGACCTCTACGTCAACGACTTCGCCACGCGAACGTCAAAAGGGCCAATTCCCGCCATCGGGGTCTGGCAGGAGGCGCAGCCGTACCCGAACGCCTTCAGGTTCATCTGCAACCGTCCCAGCGCCAACAACGGGTCGATCGATTTTGCGAACTTGGCCTCCTATTTCTCCACCAGCATCAACGTTGGCGACCGCGCCTCCTGCGATGGTTGGTTTGTCCCCTATTTTATCGGCGCAAACGGAGGCGACGGACGCAAACTCGTGCCGCGCTATGTCTCTTCAAAACCGACGTCGGCCGGCGACCAGTTCTACACAGACTCCGACTGCTTCTCGTGGACTTACGGCAATGCGGACGCGAGGCGCGGCATTGCCGTTCATGGCATCCACAATGAGTTTACGAACGGCCAGTTGCGGCTCCAGATCGATATGAAGGCCCCTGTAACGTGGGCCGCGAGAGGCGGTCGCGTCCGCGTCTTCCCGGTTTATCGCAAGTACATGGACATTCTCGCATGGGAAGGGACGCGCAACGAAAACTCCGCCAATGTCACGCCGGGCGGAGTCGCCATTCGCGGTGCGGCCTCTGGTTCGACGTCGTCATTGGCCCGGTCTTATCCCTTCCGCTTCAACTCCGGCACTTCAACCGGAACGCAGATGGGAAACAATGACTCCGGAAAATTCACGGACGACGGCAGCGACGGAAAGACGAACTACTGGTTCCGATACATCGTCACCTATGACTTGGGCAACAACACGTTCGGCGGCGAAATCTACCGCTTCTCCAAAGCCAAGGGATATCCGTCGTTTGCCACCGACCCAAGCGATGTGACTCCCTATCAATCGTTTTCCAACGAACCCGCCTGGGTATCGCTTTCCGCTGAAACCGGCGGCATTGCCGGTCTTGGTCTTGCGGCCTACGGCAGTTTCGCCGATGGCACCGACCCCTCCGTCAAAGTGTTGCTTGACAATATCCGCATGTCATGGAAGGCGCCGGGGACTTCAGACTTCGAGGTCTTCTACGAGAATGACTTCACCACGCGCCGCTACAGAACGCTCAGCGCCCCGTCCACGACTACCGGCTCATATTCTCAATCGACCGCGGCCGCCAACGAGACCGACACCTACTCCTATCCGTCCTTCAGCGGCAATCTCAACACGCGCATGCTGATCCCCGGAGCCGTCAACGGCACATCCGCCTCGCAGCCCGTCGGCCTCGACGGCTGGAAGAAGCTGCCGTACCGCAACCACTCCGGTGGAGGTGGCAACGCCGCAGTCCACGCCTACGGCGGAACGACGCACGATGCCGGCGGCGCTGGCGGCAACATGCTGACCTATGGTGACCAGGGGAACTTCTCGACCATTGGTCAGACGCTCGGCAAGGTGTTCACGACCGGCAAGGTGAAGATATCCGTAGATGCCCGCCTCCCGGGGGGTGACAATTTAACCACTTCGATTGCGCGCCGCCGCATGGCCGTCGGTCTCGGCTCGCTGGCGCTCTACGACACGGCGGCGACAAGCGCCGACGCCTGCGCGCAAATCGCCGCCGGCTTCGGTTACCACCGCCTCAACAACACCGGCATCTGCTCCAGCAAACCCTACACGCTGGCGGCCTACGCCTCCGGCGACGAGCCGAACCGCGACTATCCGGCATCCTACACGGCTCCGGATACGAACGCGTGGTACCGAATGGTCGTAGAGGCCGACCTCGACGCCAAGACCTACGGCGTTTCCATGACACCGCTCGGCATGGCGAGCGTCCTGCCCGACTACGTTCCGGTCGCTTCGCCCATCTTCACCGCGACAGACCTTCCCTTCGCCGCCAATGTCACGGACATCGGCTCGTTCTACCTCTACGGCTACGGGTATGGTGCTGCGACAACGGCCTCCTACATCCAGAGCCGCGTCTGCTTTGACAACGTCCGCGTCTGGCACAATTCCGACCTCATCTACGAAAACGACTTCACGACGCGCACCCGCACCTTAACGGGCGTAACGCGCGAGGCGGGCGACCTCGCGGCGCTTCAATACAACCTCGACGGCGGACAGGACCACTGGGTGCGCCGCGACTACATCGGCCCCGCCGGCTTCGACGCCCGCGCCTGGGTGCGCGACGACAACGGCAACACATTCCTCGCGCTCGGCCGCTCTTCCGAGGAAGGCAGCACAATCACGCTCGGCAACTCCCTCGGCGTTTCGCAAGAAGCGCCCTTCCGCTTCGAGGCCGACGTCCGCCCGCCGGCGCAGTGGTCCGCCGCCAACGGTGGTGTGACGCTTTCGCTCGGCGACTCGCAGATGGCGCAGACCGAAACTCCGGAAACCTTCTACTCCGCGCACAGGCTCGTCACCTTCGGTTTCGATGGAGCGGACACGGCAAACACAACCCTCTGCCCCTTCTACTTCGCGGGCTGCAAGGCGCAGGTCGGCGGCACGAAACTGAACGCCGAAATCGACACCACGCACTGGTACCGCTTCCGCCTCGAAGTGAACCCCGGCGGCGGAACCTACTCCGCGCAAGTCCGTGACATGGGCGCCGCGCATCCAACCACCGAAACCAAGGGGGGAACTCTAGTGGCTTCAATCGCGAACGTCCCGTTCGACAACGCGCTGACCGCAGGCGAGAGTTTCTCCACGATTCTCATCGAAGGCCAGAATCTTTCCGGCGCATACGGCTCGCTGGGCGTCGATCCCGCCCACGTCCTCATCGACAACCTCCGCCTCACCGTGCCGAGTCCATTCACACTGATTGTGAGGTAGAGGAAGTCGGTTCTTTCCGCCGTGTAGAACGTGTAGAACATGAAGGAAATACCAAGCACTTCCTACACGATCTACACGTTCTACACGGCTTGATTTTGAGATTGCGTTGTGTCATGACCGGGAAAACCATATTGGCGGTAACGGCTGTTTGCGCCGCGCTGGCAGGTTGTAATCTGACAACAACCTCTGGGGGCGCGGACGGCCCGCCCGCAGAATTGTCGCAAGTGGGTCGCCCGCGCACCCAGAATGCGCCCTACGGCGTATGCGCCCACCTGCCGCGCCACGACACGGACTTCCGCAACGAGGAGTGCGCCAACATCGCGTCCCTTGGCGCATCGACAATCCGCTTCGGCGTCTCTTGGCGGGGCATGCAGAAGTCTCCGGACGCGCCATTGGATTTCGCAAAACTCGACGCCATCGTCGCCGAGGCCGAGGCGCATGGGCTCACAATCCTGCCCATCCTCTACTGGCCGCCCAAGTGGGCGCAGCCAATCTACGAGCATCTGGACGAATACGCCGCCTTCATCGAGGCTGTTGTCTCGCACTACGGAGCGCGCTTCCCGGCAATCGAACTCTGGAACGAGGAGAACCTGAAGGGCTTCTGGGGCGAAGACCCCGACCCCGCCAAATACGCCCTCGTGCTGAAGGCGGGCTACGAGGCCGCAAAAAAAGCTGCCCGCAGTACTCCCCCCGGCCCCTCCGGGGCCACCCCCCTCTCGGAGGGGGGCGATACAGGAAACCAGCCCCCCTCCGAGAGGGGGGTGGCGCGAAGCGCCGAGGGGAGTACTCCGCGCCAAGGTGCCGGGGGCGTCCCACCCGCCGTCTATTTTGGCGGGACGGCCGGCGTGCCGTTCGACTACATCCGCAAGGCGTACGAGGCGGGCGCGAGGCCCTTCTTCGACGCGATGGCCGTCCATCCCTACAGCCATCCCTACGCGCCCGAGGGCGATCTCGACAAGAAACTTGAGAGTCTTCGCGCACTCATGGCCGAATTCGGCGACGCCGACAAGCCGATCATTCTCACCGAGCACGGCTGGCCCACGCACAAGGCCACGGTCAAGGGCGCGAACATCCTTCTGGCAGGTCTCAAGGTCGCCCGCCCGGAGCAGAAGACATGGCGCGTCGCGTATGCCACGACCACGGGAACCCGCAGTTCTCCCCCAGTCGCCTCCGGCGACAGCCCCCTCTCGGAGGGGGCAAATGTTTCGGGTGCTTCCCCCCTCCGAGAGGGGGGTGGCCCTGAAAGGGCCGGGGGGAGTACTGCGGCAGCGACAACGGCCGATTGCGGCGGCATCGCCGCCGCAATCGAGTCGATTCTTCCGCCTGGCTCGTCATGCGAGGAGTGCAATGGCGCGCGGTTGCGCGAACGCCTCGCCGCAGGCGATGTGGATGCGGTCGTCTATCCGTTCGACGCGACCTTCCCGATCGACACCTTCGACGACGTATGCGAGTTCGTAAGACGTGGCGGTGTACTGGTGGACATCGGCGGCGCCGCGATGTGGCGCCCGATGCGCGAAACGCCCTCCGGCCTCTTCGAACGCCTGGGCGAGGACAACGGCAAAAAACCGCTTCGCGCGCGACTGCGCGTGGAGGTGGATGCATGGTGGCTCAACCCGGCGCTACCGAAGGAAGGGCGCGCCTTCCCGACTGGCGCGGCGAAGGCCGCAGGCTACAAGGGCGATCCCGCCGGCGAACGCGTCTGGCGCTTCTTCACGCCCCGGTTGCTCAAGGAAGGCGACGAGATGATACCGCTGCTAACGCTGCCGCTTGCGGCGAAAACTATGGGAGGGTCGAGCTACCGCTCGACCGCCGCAGGCGGGCCGCCCGCGCCCCCAGGAGGTGCGGCCTCCGGCCGCGCTGCGGCGGGGGACGACGCCCCCGCCACCCAAGATTGCGCCGTCGCCACAACAAATCGACTCGATGCGAGCAACTTGTCACTCGTTACTCGTCACTCGTCACTCGACGGCGGCAACGCCGCCGTCGCCGCATGCGTTCTGCGCTTCAACAGCGATTTCAAGGGCGCGATCGTGCTTTCCGGTGACAAGACACGCGGCCAGGCAGTCGCAACCGACGAAGCCGGCCAGGCAAGCTACCTTGTTCGCGCCATGGCCATCACCTTTGCCGAAGGGGTGGAGCGCTACTTCTGGTACGAGTTCCGCTCAGTCGAGGAAGATCCCAACTATAGCGAAGATCACTTCGGACTAACGCATGCCGACATGACGCCCAAGCCGGCATTCGATGCCTACCGCACCTTCGTGGCCATGCGTCCGGCAGGCTCCGTTCAATCGCCCGGACCGTGGCACGATGAGAAGCGCACCATCTTCTTCCCGCAGTGGACCCGCCCCGACGGCGTCAAGGCCGGTGTCATCTGGAAGACCGGCGCAACGGAAAAGCGCGAATTGAGATTCGCCTCTGGGGGCGCGGGCACCCCGCCCGCGAAAATCACATTCCGCGATTATCTTGGCCGCCCTTTCCTGCCAGAGCGCACCAATAATGGTGCCTACATGGTGTCTGTCGGCGAAAATCCCGTTTTGTTCGAGGGCGGCGAACTGCGTTTTTAGCCTTAAGATGGCCAACAATAGATAGTTGGCCACTATCACACCCAAGTACTTGACTAATTGGTACGGATTTCGGACAATAGAAACATGTTCTCCTGGTATCACGCTCTAATCGTTCTCGTTCCGCTTTTCGCCGTCTGCGGATTCGCGGTGCACTGCCGCAAATATGTTCGCGGGGTGGCGGACTTCCTCGCCGCCGGCCGCTGCGCCGGCCGCTATCTGCTGCGCTCAGGTTCCATGATGGCGAACATGTCGGCCGTCACCATCATCTCGTATTCGGAAATCCACTGCTCTAACGGCTGGATGTACGCCTTCTGGAACAGCGTCCTGGTTCCAATCAGCATCGTCATGACCTTCTACGGCTGGATCAACTACCGCTTTCGCGAGACGCGGGCCATGAGCGCGGGGCAGTTCTTCGAAATGCGCTACAGCAGGGGCTTCCGGCGGCTTGCCGCCGTGGTGCGCGGCAGCGCCGACCTTCTGTCCAACTGCATCGGCCCGGCCGTCGCCGTGCGCTTCATCATCTATCTGGCCGGACTGCCCTTCACGTTCACGCTCTTCGGCGTCCAGCTTCGAACGTTCCCCGTCCTGCTGTCCGCGTGTCTCGCACTGGCGCTCCTGATGATCATTGCCGGCGGCCGCATTTCGCTCCTCGTGACGGACTCCATCCAGGGGCTTATTTCCTACCCAATCTTCTTCGTCGTGGTCGTCTTCGCGATTACGCGGTTCTCTTTCTGGGATGAAATCGCGCCGGTTCTCGGCGACCGCGTCCCCGGAGAAAGCTTTGTCAACCCCTACGACATACAAAACCTCCGCGACTTCAACTTCTTCGGACTGGTCGTTTCCCTAATGCACAGGTTGCTTGGCGGGGCCTGGATTGGCAATGGCTACGCGACCGTGGCCCGTTCCGCCCACGAGAGCAAGATGGCGGGCATCGTGGGATTCTTCGGCAGCGGGCTGTCGGGCCAGGTGCCGGTTGTCCTGGCCATGATCGTCCTCGCCGTCATGTGCCACGCCAACCACGCCGGCATGGCGCAGGAGGTGCGCCGCGACCTCGCGGACCGCGTCGCTTCGGAGCTCGTTGCCGATGATACCGCTGCCGCCGCAGTGCGCACGGCCGTCGCCGCCGTTCCCGAGCAACGCCACGTAATCGGCGTCGATCCGCCCCTCTCGCAGAAAAACAACCTTGAGACACCAACGCTTGAGGCCATCCACGGCGCGCTGCTCGACACGCTGCCGGAAACGGAGGCGAATTCCGCCTACCAGGGCTTCCGCACGACGTACCGCCAGCAGACCCTGCCACTCGTGCTGCGCCATGTCGCGCCGCCCTGGATTCTCGCCCTGCTCATCCTGCTTGTCCTTCTTCTCGTCGTCTCCACGGACGACACACGCATCTTCGACACCACTACAACCTGGATGCAGGACTTCATCCTTCCCTTCTTCAAGAAGCCGCCATCCCCCCGCTTCCACCTCGCGATGTTCAAAGGGCTCGCCGTCACAATCGGCATCCTCTTCTGGTGTGGGTCGAACTTCTTCGCGCAGCTGGACTACATCAGCATGTTCGTCACCATCTTCACGTCGCTGTGGGTGGCCGGCGCCGGCGCGGTGGTCACGCTCGGCCTCTACTGGCGGCGCGGCACGACGGCGGGCGCTTACGCGGCGATCATATCGGGGGGCGGCCTCTCGCTCGCCGCGATCCTGATCCAGCGCAACTGGGCCTCGGCGGTCTATCCGTGGCTAGCCGCCCACGGCTGGGAAGCAGGTGTCCGCCATTTCCTAGAAGTCGTCTCGCATCCCTTCAACCCATGGATAGACTGGGCCGTCTCCGACGCCCTCTGGCCGGTGAAGTTCCCAATCAACAGCATCGAGGTCAGCTTCATCGCCGGCATGGCGGCCGCCATCCTCTACGTCGTCATCTCGCTCCTTACTTGCAGAGAACCTTTCGACCTCGACATGATGCTTCACAGGAAGCATCATGTCGAGGTCGAAAATAAAAATGCACCGAAGGCGGACACTTCATTCGCAAAGCGAATGCTGAACCACCTCGTCGGCATAACGCCCGAGTTCACCCGCGGCGACAGGATCATCGCATGGGCGGGATTCTTCAAGCACATGGTCATCGACTGGTTCGTGTTCTTCCTCTTGTTCTCTCTCGCGGCCAAGTTCTTCGGCTGGGGCGTGCGCGAGTGGACGATTCGCGGCTTCATCATGTGGCTCGCATATCCCATCACGCTGAACATCTGCACCACGGTCTGGTTCACATGGGGAACGGTCGTGGATCTCAAACGCCTCTTCCGCGACCTCGCCGCGCGCAAACGCAACAACCTCGACAACGGCATGGTCGAAGGCCACGTGTCACTCGCGGACAAGGCCGAAAAACAGTAGAGTGCCCGAAGGGTGGTAAACCGTCAAACGGATCGGGGCGCGCCGATTGGCGCGCCCCGATCCGTTTACTTGGCAACACTGTTGCTTCGCCTACTTGGCCTTCGCCAAGGCGGCCTTGATCTCCGCGAGCTTGGCGCGGAGGGCGGCCGGGACGCGGCGGGCGTTGGGGTTGACTTCCTTGGAGTCCTTGGAGGCCTTGCGGTCATACTCGTCGTATGACTCGCCGACGGTCTCGATCTCCTTGATCCAGCCGGCCTTGTCGACCGTGATGATCTTCTTGAGGAGCGCGGGGTTGACCGTGAAGCGCGGGTCGCCCTCGTTGTTGGAGAGGTCGATGTCCTCGAACTTCGGGAGGTTGCCGATCGCCGTCTCGTTGGCGCCGACCTTGCCCTCGATACGGTCGCAGATCCACTTCAGGACGCGGCTGTTGTCGCCGAAGCCCGGCCACATGAACTCGCCCTTGTCGGTCTTGCGGAACCAGTTGACGAAGTAGACGCGCGGGAGGTTCGCCGGGTTGGCGCTCGTGCGCTCCATCTCCAGCCAGTGCTGGAAGTAGTCGCAGACGTTGTAGCCGAAGAACGGGAGCATCGCCATCGGGTCGCGGCGGACCTTGCCGACGTCGTTGGAGATGATCGCGGCGGTGACTTCGGAACCGGCGGCGGAGCCCATGAAGACGCCGTGTGTCCAGCTCTTGGCCTCGTTGACCAGCGGAATAGTGGAGGGACGGCGACCGCCAAAGAGCATCGCGTCGATCGGCACGCCCGTGGGCTTCTTGTTGAACTTGCCGTTGAAGCCGTCCTTGTCGAGCACCGGGCAGTTGATGGCCGGGGCCGTGAAGCGGCTGTTCTTGTGGGCGGCGACGTAGCCGGACTCCTTGATCTCGGCCTTGGTCATGCCGGGCTTCGGGCCCATGCGCTTCGGGTCGTCGGCGCAGCGGTAGCAGGGGTTGCCCTTCCAGTCGACGCCTTCCTCGGGGGCGTCAACGCCCATGTCCTCCCACCAGATGTCGCCATCGGGGGTGAGAACGACGTTCGTGAAGATCGTGTTCTTCTTGCAGGATGCGAGGGCGTTGGGGTTGGAGTCCATCGACGTGCCGGGGGCGACGCCGAAGAAGCCGTTCTCGGGGTTGATCGCGTAGAGGCGGCCGTCGGCGCCGGGCTTGAGCCAGGCGATGTCGTCACCGATTGTCTGGAGCTTCCAACCGGGGAGCTTCGGAAGCATCATGGCGAGGTTGGTCTTGCCGCAGGCGGAGGGGAAGGCCGCCGTGACGTGGTACTGCCTGCCCTCGGGGTTCGTGAGGGTGAGGATGAGCATGTGCTCGGCCATCCAGCCCTGCTCCATGGCGAGCTTGGAGGCGATGCGCAGCGCGAAGCACTTCTTGCCGAGGAGGGCGTTGCCGCCGTAGCCAGAGCCGAATGACCAGATTTCATGGTCTTCGGGGAACTGGGTGATGTACTTGTCGTCGATGTTCTTGGCGCAGGGCCACGCGACATCCTTCTCGCCCTTCTTGAGGGGGGCGCCGACGGAGTGGATGCACGGGATGAAGTCGCCGTCCTTGCCGAGGTGCTTGAGGACCGCGTCGCCGGTGCGCGTCATGATGTTCATGTTGACGACGACGTAGGGCGAGTCGGTGATCTCGATGCCGTACTGGGTGATCGGGTTGCCGATCGGGCCCATGGCGTAGGGGATGACGTACATTGTGCGGCCCTTCATGCAGCCGGTGTAGGCCTTCGTCATCTTGGCGCGCATCTCGTCGGGGTCCATCCAGTGGTTGGTCGGGCCGGCGTCGATCTCCTTCTTGGAGCAGATGAAGGTGCGGCCTTCGACGCGGGCGACGTCGCTCTCGTGCGAACGGGCGAGGTAGCAGCCCGGGCGCTTCTTCTGGTTGAGCTTGACGAACTGCCCCTTCTTGACCATCATCTCGCAGATGTCGTCGTGCTGCTTCTTCTCGCCGGTCACGATGACGATGCGGTCGGGCGTGCAGATCTTGTTCCACTTGTCGACCCACGCGAAAACCTTGGCGTTCTCGAACTTGGGGGTCTTGACGACTTTGGCGGCGGGGGCGGCCGGGGCGGCGCGTCCCTTGGCGCAGGGCTTCTTGGCGGTTGCCATCTGAATCATCTCCTGGTTTAACGTGTCCGCCGCCGTCCGACCGCCATGGCCGAATCGTCGCGGACCCTGAAAAATACACTCATTAAAAGTATATCAAAATCCTAATGCCTGCTCAATGAAATAACGAGCCCGGAGCTTTGCAAAGCTCCGGGCTCGTTATTTCATTGAGCAAATGTGATTCGACATACGCTCATTCGGCATGGATGACGAAGTCGGCCCCGCAGGTCAAGGGGCCGTCGCCCGTGCGTGAATAGACGCGCAAAAGGTGGTCCCCCCTGGGAAGCGGGGGAATGATTGCGGAGACCGACTTTCCGCTTGCCGAGGTTACGGCGCGAATCTGCTTCGAGGCCTCGCCGTTGGAGGCCGGACCAAGCGTAAAGGCGACATCGGTCCCTTCGGGCTTGCCGAAGGAAAGGCGATAGCGTTCGTCAGTCTTCGCGCCGAGAACACTTGTGTAGTCGCCGCCGAGTTTCAAGCCGTCGGTAAAGAAGGCCGGCTTGAGGTTGGGCAAAATTGAGAATGCCGTTTCGGTTGGTACCGGGTTTTCAAGAAGCTGCCAGTCTGCGTCTTCCGGCAGATGGTCGAATACGAACTGGTTCGGGGGCGTATCGAAATAGTAGTCGGCGCGCGCCTTGTAGTCGCCTTCCTTTTCCCCCTCCTGCTTCGCGCCCCATGTGGCGTCGAGGAGTTTCCATTCGCCATCCTCGCGGACGGCGCTCCAGGCGTGACGGACGGAGGAGACAAGTTCGTCATCGGGTGTGCCGCGATACCCGCGCACATCGCCGATGAGGTATGTGCTCTCGAGCCCTGCGGATGTGCAGAGGTCGTCGAAGAGCCAGGCGTAGCCGATGCACACGGTTGTGCCGCGTTCCAAAACGGATGCGGGGTCGTGGGGATGGATGTAGTCATTGGCCCCGGAGACGATGTTGCGCCATTCGGCGGTGTCGTAAGTGATATTCGCGGTTAGCCAGTCATAGATGGCGCGCGCCTTGCTCGCCTCGTTTGTGCAGTCCTTTGTGATTTCGCCCGCGAGTTCACGGACCTCGGCTGGAATTGGCTTCGAACGATGGTCGCGAAGCTGTTCGAAAAGTGCCGGCTCGCGGGACTTGCCCCTTGCCGATTGATTTGGCGCCACAGTGTCGACGGAAAGCGTAGCATATGCAGCTTCCGCCCCATTCTCATCCTGGGAGTCCGAAACCGGAGCCATGATCTGCGGTGCGTAACGCAGTCGAATTATGCGAAAACCCCCATTCCTCTCGCCAGTTGGACGGTTGGACGGTTGGACAGTTGGACGGTTGGCAACCTGTTCCCCGTTCCCCGTTCCCCGTTCCCTCATCTCTCTTCCCTCTTCCCCGTTCCCTGTTCCCCGTTCCCCCATCAAATAGCTTAAAGCGACCAACAAGGCCGCCGCCGCGAGCGCCGTAAGACAAAACACGGCCACACCAGCACCTTTACGCGACTTTGGCGCGGCGGCGGATGTCGTGACGGTCTTTTTAATGGCAGGGTTCGACTTCATTGGTTTGTCTTCTAGCAATATAACGCGACTGTATTGCGAAATATTCTATCAGCACTATTTTTCTCCGTCAAGAAGCAATTTCTGTTATTTGTGGTTCGCCGAAATGAGATTCGCCAAACCGTCACGCGGTGCCATCAACGCCTTTTTGACTTGGCGTCCAGAAATTGGATGTGGTCGAGGACGGCGCGTTCCTGTCCGTCACTCGTGCAGTTGAGTATGACGTAGCCCTTGGTCTTCGCCGGATGGGCCTCGGGCGTGGCGGGCGTCGCAACTCCCTTGAGCGCGTCCTCACGGACGACGAGCGTCGTAGAACCGCCTCCATCCATGTTCACGCCCTCCGTGCAGCCAAACCACCGCAGGAGGTCGGCGCCGTCATGGTACGAAAGCCCCATCGATGGCATCTTGCCGGTCTTTCGTCCCCCAGTCACGATGACCCAGAGGTATTTTCCCTCGGCATCCATGCCGACCAGGGTGCGCGGGGCCGAAGGCTTCGTCTTGACGCCTTCCGGCTTCTTGCCGTCAAGGGCGCACTTGCCGCCCGTGACGAGTCCCTCGCCGGCGATGAAGTTGTCCCAAGTGGCGAGTTCATCATCCTTGACGCGGCCGACCTTGACCTTTTTTCCATCGTTGGAGAAGGCGAGGCCGAGCGTTCCGCCGGCATTCGATTCGAGAATCTTCCCGTCAATCTTCATGCGGTAGTATGGAATCAGGTCCGACCACTTGAAGAAGCCGCCGTTGACCGAGAAAAGGGCTTTTGTGTCGGCGGCCGCGGCGCTCGTCGTCCGCAGGCGTGCCTTTTTGTCGGGGTTGAGCGAACCTTCGTCTATGTGCGGGCGTATCTTGGCCTTTCCCAGCTCGATGCGCACGGCGTGCACATCGCCCGGATGGCCGAAGAGGTTCGTGCAATATGCATATCCGTATTCGACGCCGCGGGCGAAGTCGAAGCGTTTCGCGATGGTGGGCGAGGCTTCCTGGATTTCCTTCGGGAACCAGGCGACGGCCTTGCGGTCGAGTTTGGGAGGTGCGGCGTTGGCTGTCGCGGTCGCTAGAGCCAAAATCAATGCACAATGCAGAATGCTGAATGCAGAATGCCAGAAGCGGAAAGGTGGATGCTGAATGGAATGGCGGATTGTCATGATGGCAAAGTGTAACACCAACGACAGAGGTTGTCAACCCCGCAATGCACATTTCAGAGATTCCAAATGGGCCGGCGACGGACGCGTCCGTCGCCGGCCCATTTGGAATCTCCAGAAAACAAGTGTCCTTGTTTGCCTTATGTTCTGCATTGTGTTATTATCATTTATATGAAAAAGATCCGCTGCACACATTTTTTCGACTGGGGGTCGGTTCCTGAATGCTTCCACGAGTGCGTACTGCGTGAATTCGCTGAGAACGGAACCTGTGAGCTGTCAATGCCCAACAGCCTCGCGGAGACCATGATGACCGCCCCGGGCAAGGCCTTGGAAATCCGCCGCCGCCTTGAGAAGACCGGCGTGACCATGCCGGATGCCCATGGACTCTGGAGCGGCCTCTGGGACCTCGGCGCGAAAGACTCGTTCATGCGCGACCACGCCGCCGCAGGCCACCGACTAAGCCTGGAAATCATGGCGGACTTCGGCGTCAAGACATGCACGGTCCACATCGGCCGCGGCGACTGCGTCGAAAATGGCGGGCGGTTTTCCGAGGAAATGCGAAAGCGCGCCCTTGGAATGCTTGAGGCCATTCTTCCAACGGCGGAAAGGCTCGGCATCATCCTGTGCGTCGAGAACCAGTTCTCCCCGCCGTCGACGCCGCTCGTCGTGGCCGACTGCATCAGGCATTTCGGGGACAGCCCCGCCATCGGATGCTGCATCGACGTCGGCCACGCCCATCTTATGGACCCAGAAGTTCAGCGCCCCGAAGGCGTTCCAATCGTAAACCGCGATTTCGAGCAAGGGTGCTGGGGAGGGCACATCGCCGAGGGGATGTTCCCGATGAGGGAGGTTTTCCGCATCCTCGCGCCGTACATCGTCACAGCCCACGTCCACGACAACAGCGGGCTTGGCGACGAACACCTCTCACCGGGACAGGGAAACTGCGATTTCGACCTCGTTTTCGCCGAGCTCGCGAAATGCCCGCGTCTCCAGTCCGTTCAGAACGAGACAAACTTCGCGAGGGCCGGCGTCTCCATCGGCCACGCCTGCCGACTCTATGACGGGCTCATGTCCAAACTCGGCTAACCTCAAGCTCATCGCAATCTCGCTGACGCTGTTTGCCTGCGCCTCGTGGATGGGCTCCTCGCTCCTCCTCTACACGCAGGACATCTTCTCCGTCCTGCTCAGGTAGACGAACAAGCCCCTTCAACTTTTCAACCTTTCAACTCTTCAACTAAAAGCTTGGGGCCCCGCAATTGCGGGGCCCCAAGCTTTTAGAATATGCCGGTGGCCTTGGCGATGTCGAGGTAGCCCTGCCAGCGGTGGAGGTTGACCTCCTTGCCGGCGTTGGCGAGCTCGGCCAATTCGGGGATGGTCTTCTCGCCGGAGGCGATGAAGTTCTCAAGACGGATGACGAGTTCGCCGGCGCGGATGACCTGTCCGCCGAGGCGGATCTGGATGGACTCCAGGCCGAAGGGCTTGTTGTGCTCGTGCCACATCTTCCAGAACTCGCCGTAGAAGTCGGAGATGTTCTTCTCGTAGGCCTTCGCGAGCTTGAGCAGCGCGGGGGCGTCCTTGCGGTGGTCCTTCTTCGCCACGGCCTTGAAGGCGGCTTCGGCGTAGGCGAACTTCGAGGTCATCGACTTCGCAAGGGCGCGCGCGAGGGCCATGCTGCCCGCCTCGCCCTTGAGCGGGGCCTTGCAGACGGCCTTCTCGGCGGCCTCGAAGGCCTTCTTGACTTCGCCGAAGTCGGCCTTGCGCTCGTAGTCCTGGAACTTCTGCTCGGAGTTGTAGAAGCTGCGGAAGTAGAGCAGCATGAGCGGGTCGTCGAAGAGGAACTGCGGGACGCTGTAGTTCATGATGTCGCCGAGGGCGATGATCGCCTTGTAGGACGAGCCGCCGAAGAGGCCGGAGACGACCTTTTCAAGGCGGGCGTCGTCGGCCTTGCCGGTGAAGGAGAGCTCCGCGGCGAAGGCGAGGCCGGCGTAGGCGCTGTCGTAGTCGCAGTAGCCGCCGTTGTCGCCCCACATCGTGAAGAAGACCTCCTTGAGGTTCTTGGCGCGGCAGGCCTTGAGGCACGGGACGACGGTGTTGCGCGTCGTGAAGTGGTCGTACCAGAACTTGCTCCACGTCCAGACGCCGGAGCCCATGAGCGGGTCGCCCGCGATCTGGCGGTGCTTCTCGATGAACTTCTCGTAGAAGTCCTGCTCGGCGTGGTAGTAGTCCCAGTAGACGAGCTCGAGCTTCTTCGGCACGCCCTTGACGACCTCCTCGGAGGGCTGGCTGTCGAGGTCGTAGTAGTTGTTGGTCTTGCTGCCGATGCGGAAGTACATGTCGGACCAGATCATCGGCTTGAGGCCGTACTTCTTGCAGATGGCGCAGCATTTCTTGAGGTGGCGGTTGATGATGTCGAAGGCCGATTCCTTGCCGAAGCGCTTCTCGTGCGCGCCGGTGCCGAGACCGTGGGCCTCGTCCATGCCGAGGTGGATGCGCTTGGAGCGGACGCATCCCGCCCAGAAGGCGACCATCTTCTCGATGAGGGCGTAGGTCTTCTTCTCGTCGACGAGGAGGATGCCGTGGAGGTCGCGGATGTCGGCGTACTTGCCCCACTTGAAGATCTGCTCCATGTGGCCGAGGGCCTCGATGCAGGGGATGAGCTCGATGCCGAGGGAGGCCGCGTAGTCGTCGATCTCGCGGATTTCGTCCTGCGTATAGGCGCCGCGCATGAAGCCGAACATCGGCTCGCCCGCGACGCGGTAGGTGTCCTCGGTGTAGAGCATGGCCATGTTGTAGCCGAGGATGGCGATGTGGTCGAGGTAGCCCTTGAGGTGCTCCACGGTCATCACGGCGTCGCGCGAGCAGTCGAGCATGATGCCAAGCATCGTGAAGGGGCACTGCTCGGCCTCGGCGGGGACTGCGCCCGCGAGGATGTTGCCGACCATGCGGACGGCCATGTTGGGGCGTCCGTAGGTGATGACGTAGCGTCCGTCCTCGATGGCGGCGGAGCAGAGGTCGTCGGCGCCCTTCTTGAAGACGAGTTCGGCTGCGCCGGGGGTCTTCTTCGCCTTGAGGGCGGGATAGCGCTTCGCCAGGACGGCGAGGGCGGATGCGATGACGGGATCGGTGCTGGCGGCGTTCCACCAGTAACCTGTTGCAGACTTCTTAGTGGCCATGATGTTCCTCTAGGTTGATTACGTTGCGCTCTATACTGCGCAATGGAATTAGTTTACCACAAAACATGTCAACGGGTTAGATTCCGAACCCATTTGTAGCGGCGGAAGTGAAGGTAGACCCACGGCAGTTTGCCGACCTCGTCGACGGAGGTGCAGGCGCAGACGAGCACGGGGGGCCAGTAGGCCGACGAAGAGCGAGAACTTGCCCGTGCTCTCGCGGTCGCCTTTGCCCCAGTATTGCGCGCCGAACAGCGAAAGGGCCGTGGTGACGGCGAATACGCCCATGTTCTGCAGGAACTGGACCTGCGTGGCGAGCGAGACGGCGGCCATCGCGTTCTGGTCGACGCGGCCCAGCATCGCGGCGTCGGACGCGGCGACAAGCGCCACGAGCAGCGCCTGCAGCGAGATGGGCAGCGCGAGGCGCGAAAGTTTGCGATAGAAGGGACCGTCTGTGAAAAAGAAGGATGTCATGGGGAACAGCCCTGCTCAGCGCGGTGGCTTGGTGCCAGGTGGCAGGGGCAACGGAATTAGTTTACCATAAATTGGTGTTGCGGTGTCAGGCACCGAATGGCCGGGGTCAGACACCGAACATGTTTCCACCTCCCATAATCCGCAGTTTGCGACCTAAAGGCCGGCATGCACCATTGCGGCATCACAAAAATGAATACAAGAGCGGGTGTGCGGCTGTCAAGTCATGAACAAGGCGCGTGAAACGTGTGAAAAGCCCATCAGCATTCTGCTTTTCGCGCACACCGCCGCGCCCGGACGGGCTGCCGCCGGGTTTTCGCATGGATTCCAGGTTTGTTTGAATGAATGCGCCTCAGCCGACGCCGATCCCGCGTGGCTTGTGCGACGCGCAAATGGCGTCATTCGCCCCGCCGATGTCCGTCACAAACGGCTTCGCGGGCCTTTTCCTCGCGCTGAACACCTTCGGGAAGCGGGCGTAAGCCTCAAGAATGAATCCCCTGCTCCCGATCGCCAGCGCCCGCCTAAAGATCGTGTCGTGTCCGGGGTTGTGTACGGCAGGGGTGTCTGACACCGCGTGGATCAGCCAGCCGTAGCGCTCCTCGGCCTCGGCCCATGCGATTTCCGGGGAATCGCGGAAAATGGCGGAAAGCGCCTTCTGCGCGGCCTTCCGTCCCGCATGCGCCTGGGCGTATCCGCACCACTTGTAGTCCTCGGGACGGTCAACGATCCCCGCGCGGACCGCGTTGCAGTCGATGTAGTACGCGACCTGCGTGAGCACTGTGGCGGAATCCTCGAGGAGGCAGCTCCAGAAGCGGTCCTCCCACAGCGTCCCCTTGCGGCCGACCTTCTTGTTGTAGTCGCGCGAAATCCACTGTTTTAGTTCCTTCATGTAGTTGCTGATGTCCCCCATGCGGCGGAGCAAGGCGCTTCGCTCCTCCTCCAGACGCCGCATGGCCGCCTCGCTGCCGTTCCGGCGGTACGCGGCCCAGGTCTCACGGCAATCCTCGGCCTTTTCATGGCCGTACAGCGCCGCGACTCGCGAGGCGAGTTCGTCGTCCGTAAGCTCCCGTTTCGGCAGGACATGGAGCAGGATGTGGATGTGGTTGGTCATCACCGAATAGGTGTTGACCTCCATGCCGCAGAACGCCGCCATCCTGCGTATCTGGTCGACGACGTGCGTCTTGTCCTCGTCGTCGAATCTGAAGGTCCTGTCCACGCAGCGGCTGCCGACGTGGTAGAAGCCCTCGCCATCGTTCTTCAGTCTCAACTTTCTCATGGTCTTGAATCTCCTTCCGGGGGTGGCGCCGGTCATTGCGCCGCTTTTCCCACATATATAAAGTCTTTTAAAAATCAAATTTCCGCGAGATTTTCACTAGAATGGCCACTGCCGACACCAGGCAATTGTTTCTGAACATTGCAGCGCAACTTACTGCCGACATGAATAAATATTTTAACTTCAATTCTACGGCAACACAAAATTGCCACTTTCAGCCCATTTCCAACGTATTTCTCGATCATGAATGAAAGTAATCATAGCCTGACACCCTATAGTAATCATAGCCTGACACCCTAGGGTAAAGCATGCGCATGGTGTCAGGCACCACCATGATGAAGTGTCTGACACCGGGAGGGGCCGAACAGGCTGTTCTCACCGTTTGGAGCGGGAGGCGTCAATGTCCGCGATCCGGCAAGCCGCGTAATCGGATTCCGTCTTTGAAAGACCCGCCAATTTGGCGAGTTGCCTCCCGATGTCACCCTTGAAGTCGATAAGCTGGCTGCGGCCGCGATAGTCGCCGATGTCCGGCACCTCCTTGGCAAGGGAGGTCAGCGCTTCGTCGGTCATTAGGAAGAGGAACCGCACAAGCGGCGTCTGGCAGTAGCGGAAGAAGTTTTCCGCCTCCTTCCGCGTGTCGAAGAGACCAAGGGCGACGCGGGCGCGCCCAAACGCCGAGTGATTGTCGAGGATTTCGAGTTGCCAGTCTCGCTTCTGCCCGCCGGCGTTGGCGCTGGAAACGACCACCTTCCACTTGCCTATCGCCTCCGGGTTGGCCTCTATCACGGAGCGTTTCGCCACGAACCACTTGGCGCGTCCAGCCTTTCCCGCCCTGTCGTTGGTGAAGAGTTTGATTTCTCGCTCCCAGTCGATGACTTCACCCTCTCGATAAGGGCGCACGGCTTTGGGGTTCTTTTCAACAAAGTCGCTTTCGATGCCGAACAGAGAGCGCGCCAGCACCCTGTCGGCAATGCTTTTCAGGCCGTGCTTGCTGCGGAATGAGCGGATCTTGGCAATGATCGAGGCGTCATTCGGATCGAGGGGCATTAGGCTTTCTCCCGGCGGCAGCATGGCGAGAACCTGGCGTCTGCCTCCCTTGTGGTAGATGTACTTGAAGCCCGACGCCGTCTTCCCCTTTTCCTTGACGACAATGGAAAGACCGTCGGCGATCTCCGCCGTCGGGAAGAGTTCACTCCAGTCCGGCCAGAAGTGAAGCGCGGCGAGCCTAGGGTCGTTAATCTGCCCTAGTCCGAACTCCTCCATGCCCTTTCCGGAGCGGTGAATCCACCTGCCGCCTGGATAGACGAGCGAGGTGCAGCCGCTCGTGACCTCGTCTGCCGCCATCTGGAAATACTGGAAGATGCTTTTCCGAACTGCCTGACCATTTGTCTCCGAGGCTTTCCTTGCGACCTCGACCTGATAGGGAGGGTTGCCGACAACGGCGTCAAACTTAAGCATTTTCATGGAGAACTCCTTGTTGTTCCAGGCGTTTCCGCCGCAAACACGGTCGCGGAATTTCCGCGGCGCTTCCGCGAGCATTTCGACGAGACCGGGGATATACTGGGCGTTGATTGTGGCCTTTGCGTCATAGCCCGCGAGGGTGCGGACGGTGATGGACCTTGCCATTGGGGTTTTGCAGACGACGAAGACTTGCTTCGCGAGAACATCGCGCCAGATGCGCGCCGTTTCGGCGGGCTTGACGGCCTCCTCGGGGACATCGCCAAGCCGCGCCCTGTAGAGCGAATAGGCGCAGTAGAGAGGATAAAGGCCCGACTTGGAGTTGATTTCCAGAATCTTCGCCCCGGACTTGAAGAAGACAGTCTCCGACGTGCCGCCGGCTTCTGAATCTTCGAACGCCACTTTCCTCGGCCCGTCCTCCAGCGGCTCTTCGGGGAAGTCGCGTCCGTAGAAACACCAGCCGCCAAGCGTTTCCGCCATGTGAAGGTTGACAACGCGCCACGGGGTGAGAACCGTCTCCTTGTCGGGATTCTTGAAATAGGAGAAGATACGGGCGATCTGCATGGCGCGTTTCGTTGGCGGGAGGGCGTCGGCGCTCTTGGCAAGACGCCGGATCTGGGTTCCCGCCTCTGCGAAGACATCGGCGTCGTAGTACTCGACGAAGCGGCGGAAGAGCGACTTTGTAACGCCCGGCGGCATGAACTCGGCCCATGACTCGTCATCGACGAGCGACGGGAAATCGGAGATGGAGATGACCTTCTCGACAGGGACATCTGCGCCGTAGATGAGGAGCGGCATCCTGATGGAGATGGCACGGAGGTTGGAGACTGCGGCGTCGCGTTCCTTCCGCCGCCGTTTCTGCTCCTCGCGCCTCGCCTTCTCCTCGTCCGTGAGCGGACGACGCGCAGGCGGCGCATCATCGCCGTCGGTCATTGTACCGTCACCATCGAACCCCTCCTTGTTCACCACCACCGATTCCGGGGCCTTTGTCTGCTTCGTGGAGCCGACGATGCGGTTGAGCGTCTCGAATTTCGCAAGATCGCTGTCCGTGAGCGCCATGAGCTTTCGCGTGTCGTAGATGGCGAGATCGTCGAATCCGTTGCGGATCGTGCGGACGATGAAGACCTGCTTTATGGCGGCCATGAGGCGTCGGACATCGTGCGCGACCATCTGCGAGCCGGTGAAGGAGATGACGGGGCAGAAGTCGAGGAACTCGCGGAGGCGCTGGCGCTGCGCCTCCTCCCCGTCCCCGACGGACGAGGCCGAGGGATTGACGGAGCGGCGGGTGAGGCGCACCGATTCAGCAACCACCTTGACGGTTCGGTCGGGGGAGAAGTCGAAGGCGTAGCAGTTGGTTTTCATGCGTCCGCCGAGGTCGCCTGGCGACTGGACGCGAAAGATTGTCTGCATGTATTGCGCCGCGGATGTCGTGGCGCCGCCGTAAAGCAGCATGACGCCCGTCCATTCGGGCACCGTGACGCCGGTGGTGAGCTTCCCGCAAGAGAGGGTGATCGTGTATTCGTTTTCGCGGATTTTCTTTTGGACGAGCGCAAGGGCGTTGTCAAAATGTTGCTCCTCGTAGTCGTCGCCCTCGCCGGCGACGTTGGCAATGGCGTATTTCGAGAAATACCGGTGGCCTTGCAGAAGCGCGGAGAGGGCCTTGGCGGCTGCGACGCCAGGGACAACCCAGAGCGTGTGGCGGAAGAGGTCGCGATGGCTCTGGGTGGCGAAAGGGAAGCGGCTGTCCAGGTCGTCTCCGGAAACGAGGTCGAGGAAACGGCGCACATCGTCCTCATGGACGAAACATCCTTGTGCCACGCCTTTGGGAAGTGGCGCTCCGTCAAGCAGCCTGTCCCCCGTCCAGGTGCGGAAGAATTCACGGAACTTGAAGAACTTGCCGTCGAAATCCTCTTCGAAGTAGTTGGCGAAGACTTCGCCGAGGCCGTAGACGAAGAGGTTGAGGCGTGGCAGCGCCGCATAGGGGTTCGGCACCTCCGGGCGCTCCTCCTCCCATTCCGCCTTGCGGCGCTGCTCCATGACATAGTCCCAGACGAAGGTCGAGTCGGCATCGTATTGCGAAAGGATGTTGAAGGGCGTGCCGGAGAGGGAGAGGACTTTCGTGTGTTTCTTGACGAGGAGCGCCCGCACTTCCCTGCCAAGATCGGTCTGCGTCCCCTCGTGCGCCTCGTCGACGATGAGAAGATCCCAGTCCATTGCGAAAACGCCCCGATTTTTGTCAAACTTGCCGCCGACCGCCTTTGAGCCGCGCAAATCCTGTATGGACGCGAAGTAGATGAAGCGCTCCCCGGATGCGTCGAGCGCGGCAAGGCGTTTGTCATTTTGGGACTCAAGCCGCCCCTCGAATTCGTAGTCGCCGCCGATGGAGCCTTTGACATAGAAGGTGTATCCGTCCTTTTTCGTGAAGAGCTTGTTGAAGTCCTCCTGCCAGCCGCCCCCAACCACCGGGCGGTGCGTTATGATGGCGACGCGCCGGAACTTCCCCTTCCCTTCTCGGACAAGCTGCAAGGCCGTAAGCGTCTTGCCAAAGCGCATCTTGGCATCCCAGAGCATTTCTCCCTTCTTCATCTCGAAGAAGCATTTGAGCGTCTTGCGAACGGCCTCCTTCTGCTCGTCGCGCAGTTCGATTGGGTCATCTCTCTCGATCCCGCCGCCAGAGATTACCGCGCGGAAATTCTTGACGGCGGCAATGGCGGCCTTGACGGTGGCCAGGTCGCACCCGAACCACTCCATCCCCTTGGTGTTGCCGATGAACTTGTGGGGAAAACCGGAGTTTTTCAGGACCGCGTGGACCTTTTTGTCGGTAAAATGTTCCGTCCGGCTGCGCCCCCCGCGCATCATGCGCGTCCTGACGGCAAGTTCCGTGTAAAGGAGACGGTAGTCGATGGCTGCGGCGCCAGTTTGCCCCTTGATGCGCTTGTGCGCCGCGTCATTGAGCGCCTTGCAGCACGGCGGCAGCTTCTCCGGAGGCAAAGACGAGGCGAGCGAAGTTTTGCCGACCTTGACCATCCCCCTGTGGGCCCTGTCGTCGATGGCGTACGCGTAGATCAGCTGGTATGCCGTGGTCTCGGCAAAGGTCTTCTTCTCGATTGTCGCAAGGTCTTCCTTTTTCATGGCTGGTCTCCGAGCAAATCCCTGAATGCCGCGCTTCGGCCCGTAGCCCAGTCCATCACGCGGCAATAGACGCCGTTGTGTCGCGCGTTGTCGCCTTTTTCGCATCCGGGACACTCTGAGACCAGAGTGACCGTCTCACCGCCGGATGTCTTAAATAGTCGCTTCTCAAGGTGGCAGCTCATCGGCGCGACGAATTTCAGACCGTCCATTTGCCAGATGTTCCACGAGACGATTTCCGCCAGTTCCAGCAGATAGAGACGCGAGAGTCGCGCACAGCCGTCATCCACGACGGTGTCGGCGGCAAAATCGAGTCCCAGGTCACCGCCTTCGTCCTCAATCGGCAGAAAGACGCGGAAGGACGCGAAGTCTGAAATCTCGCCTCCGCAAAAGACATGGGTAAAGGTTTCGATGACAGTCGCGACGATGTTCTCTCGCGCGAGAAGGACGTTGTCGCCCTGCCAGTCGAAGCCGTAGATGTTTTGGACGGCGCGTTTGGCGTAGTGTAGCCAGTCCTGCGGGTCTCGGACGTTTTCCGTGACGACACGAAGTTTCCGGTCCAAAAGGCCGACCCGGTCCGGCACGGAAATCTTTCTGCCCGAAACGGCGTCATAGCGGCTCGTGAGATAAGGCGCCTCGCCGCAGGCGACTTCAAGACGCGGGGCCAGGACATAGTCGAGCCAGGGCTTTTCCTTCGTGAACTTCACCGACGCAGGCGTGGTCTTCCAGCCGAGGCCTTCGTCCGGCGTTTCCGCATTGAATGGGCTGGAATCGTCTTTGTGCAAGCCGAACCAGACGGCATCGACCTGGTTGTTCTGGACATTGCAAAGCCATGAGGGTGTAAAGACCTCGGCTTTTTGCGTGACGCGACGCCGTTGCTCGTCGGGGGATTTGTCGATTCGCGGGCGAATGACGGCGTCACCGTCCCTGCGGATTCTGTCCGTCGTGATTTCGGAGGAAACACCAAAGCCGTCGCCACGCGCGGCGTAATCGTCCGTTGCCCAGATGATGTTTCTGCCCGTTGAATGGTCTTGAAGAAGAAGTGCGAGGAGATCGTCCGGCATTCCGGATTCAAGAATGTCTCGAACAAAGCCGGATTTGGTTTCGTTTTGGGGAGGCTCGGTTGTTTCCGGTTGTTTTTCCATCTCTCGCGATGCGTCTGCATCGCGAGCGGGGCAGGAAGAAATGCGCAAAAGAAAGAGCGCGTTCTCTTCATGCCCACCTCGGAGGCCCTTCCACAGGCCTGTGTGTATCGCACGATGGAGAACGCGCCCGGTGGGGCGCGTTCTGCTAGAGGATACACACATGGCCTATGAGGCCTGGTGTCGGTTAACGACGACGGGGGGAAGTGTGGAAGGTTTCCGAGGTGGCGTCGTTTAGCAGTTACGCTTGGTTAGTTGTCTAGTTGGTCAGTTGACGAGTTGGTTCGTTCTCCATTGGTGGCGGACGCTTCATGGAAGCGTCCCTACCGTGCGCGGCACTCACCGCACATGATAATAGTGTAGCAGAAATGGGGTAGTAAAAGCAAAAGTTAGGGCAAGGACACTTCTGTTTTGTTGTTGGAGAGGGCGGCGGAAAGGCGCTCCTGCAATTGTGGGAGAGGCGGAAGCCCTAAATCATAGATGGAGACTCCAACGGGTTTACGCAAACTATCGGAACGTCATTTCGACGCTTCCTTCGCCAATGGCCTCAACAAAGCCGTCGATGTTTTCCACTTTCCCAATGGGGGTCATG
>JAEEGG010003835.1_pt1 | contig 37151 bp, 22 predicted proteins | sample 9134161 | NCBI WGS metagenome assembly JAEEGG01 (sample SAMN16246543, study PRJNA631951) | gut metagenome | biome: gut microbiome; feature: rumen; material: CR-attached | host: Bos | place: Iran: Karaj | collected 2018-10
CGACCTTCTTGGAGTTGGCATACTTGATCAGCTGCTCCATGCGGTCATAGCCTATATTCTCATCCCAGCCGGCATCAATCAGGATATACTCCCAGCCCATCTCGCTGGCCAGGTCTATGAACTTTATCTGGTCATCCCAGTTGCAGGATGCATCCTGCCATACTATCCAGCTCCATGTGCTGCGGCCGTATACATACTCGCGTGAAGGAGCATAGAGAGGCTCAACATAATCCCACATCACGGTTGTCTCAACGATAGGCTTCAGGTCTGCACCCACTGTGATTGTACGCCAGGGTGTTGAAGCGGGAAGACGGAATGCAGGGCATACGGTGCCGATGCCGTTGTTCTCATCGGGCATGGGGAACTCAATCTTATAAGTATTATCCTTGCAGTCACCCAGACGTGATGCGCAGTAACTGCTGCTTACACCGGTCTCGCACAGCAGCACCCAACCGTTATCACCTACGTGGAACAGTCCGGGGAATGTGTAACCGTGACCGTACTGTGAGCGTACGTTCATCTGTCCGTCATTGGAGTAGCCCTCCTCATAACTGGGCTTGCTGCGCTGCCAGCCTATCATTGCATCACTCTGCGGAGTGAGGAATGTGGTGGTGCCGTCAGGGAAACGGAATCCGGTATTCTCAAAGAGAACGCGGGTGCTTGCGCGCTGGCGGGGTTTGGGGATGTTATAGCGGATGGCTATGTCATTGTCGCTTACGCGGAACTCAAACTCTATGTTCTGGCGGGCTGCATTCTGCAACTCTATCACTGCAACATTATAGGCATGGTTTACATGGGCTGTCTTGATGCGGTCCATGGTGTAATCCACCTGTGCACTCTCAACAGTGTTCTTTACCAGTGTCAGGTTCCCGGTAAAATCGCCATTCCCGGCCTCACGTCCCTGAGGAAGTCCCTCAAGTGTCGGTTTGGAACCCATATCCAGCATTATGCCGATGGGTGAATCCTCCAGCATCTGTTTACCGTCATATTTTACCGAGTAGGTAGGACTTTCCGTTCCGGTAAGATTGAATGAAACGACAAGACGGCCGTCCGGGCTTGTAAGGTCCGGTATTCCTGCACCATCCTGTGCAAACACTCCCATGCAAGCCAGCACTGATCCGACTGCAAAAGCAAAAATTTTCTTCATAGCAAAATATTGTAAGTTTTCAAGTTGAATAATGTCTTATCAGAGTGCGCGGAAACTGAGACGCAATGTAATCTGCGGGTAGATGGGATACTTGTCAACGTACTCAAGTATCTCCTTTGCGTCATTGTCAAGTCCCTCGGCGGCATCTGTTATCGAACCCACCTCCTTATCCTGGCAATAGAGTGCCGAATTATGATAAATCATGGCACCTGCCTCCAACTGCAGGCCCACCGTACGGTTGGGTATGCATCGGCCAAGGCCAAGACCTACGTAATACTTCAGGGGATCCATCCTGAAATCAGCCTGCATGTATCCGCAGCCGTCTTTTTCCACAACAGGGTAAGTCTCCTCTCCTATTTCAAGAGCTAGTTCTCTCTTTCCGTCCGGAGCGGTAGGATCGGGATATTTCTGATTCAGTTCATTCAGGGCGGCCCAATCATTCTCCGTGGTCTTACCGCTCACGCTCAGGAACGGTTTGTCTCTCTTGGAGGAGGGCGTATAATAGATACCTCCGGCCACGTAGAAACGTCCCATGGCAAACGGATACCAGTTAATCATTGCCTTGATATTTGAAAGGTTGAGGCCCAGACCGGCATCGATTTTGGCCTCATCTCCGAATTTATGTTCAAATTCCTGAGCAGTCAGTGTGGTGTATTGTTCCTGAGCCTTACGTAGGTCCTCGGTATCAAGCACCAGATCCGTTCTGAAGATGTCGCCTGAAGGTGCCCAATTATAACCGGCCTTGACAACCAGATGTTTCTGGACGGGCATAGCCAACTCCACACCGAGACCGTGGAGACCCACCTCTGCTCCCACTGAAAAATGACGGAACGCTTCCATATTATCCTGTGCCGATGCACAAAGAAACATGGATGCGGCAAATAGGGGAAGAAATAATTTTCTCATATATCAAAAAGGATTTATCTGTCAGATTAGAAATCGTTTGACCATGCAAAAATAAACCTTTCTTACACAGTAAGAAAATAAATCACGAAATAATTACTTAACTTCGCGTCCGAAATGGCTCCGTAGCTCAGTTGAATAGAGCGTCAGATTCCGGTTCTGCAGGTCGTGGGTTTGAATCCCACCGGGGTCACAAAACAAGCGTTCGCACAGGCGACCGCTTTTTTTTTGTAACCCCGGTGGGATTCAGGGCCTTGGCTACGCCAGGCCCGATAAACCTTTTTTTAGTTCACTCCGTGAACACGCTCCCTACGGGAGCTTGGCGGCCCTACGGGACCGCGGTCTCGTTCGTCGCCTCACTCGCTCCATTACGCTAATGCCTGCGTAAACTTACCATTCAATGGGAGTCTGGCCGTGATCGGTGAGCCACTTGTTGGTGAGGCTGAAGTGGTGATTGCCGAAGAACCCGTTATAGGCTGAGAGGGGGGATGGATGGGCCGATGAAAGTACAAGATGACGGGAGCGGTCTATGATGGCTCCTTTTTTCTTGGCATAACCTCCCCAAAGTATGAATACAAGGCCGTCACGGTGAGCGTTGAGTTCACGGATTGCAGCATCGGTAAACTCTTCCCAACCCTTTCCCTGATGGGAACCGGCCTGACCGGCACGGACCGTCAAAGTGGCGTTCAGAAGCAGCACACCCTGCTTTGCCCAGCGCGTCAGGTCGCCGCTTACCGGAACAGGTTTGCCAAGGTCATCGCTTATCTCCTTGAAAATATTACGGAGCGAGGGCGGGAACGGCACGCCGTCGTTTACCGAAAAGCACAGGCCGTGCGCCTGACCCGGCTCGTGATACGGATCCTGTCCTATTATGACAACCTTGACCTTATCGAATGGACACAGATCAAAGGCATTGAATATCAGACGTCCGGGAGGATAGACCGGACCATGGGCGTACTCATCCCTGACAAAGTCCGTCAGAGTCCTGAAATAGGGCTTGTCAAACTCTGTCTGGAGATGCTCCTTCCAACTCTGGTCTATCTTTACCTCCATATCAGATCAGTTGAATGCCTGCGGCAGCGCATTCGGCACGCATATCATCGGGCCAGATGCTTGCCTGAATCTCACCTATGTGAGCTTTCTGCAGGAACAGCATGCAAAGACGCGACTGGCCTATACCGCCGCCGATTGACAGAGGAAGCTGGCCTGCCAGCAGTTTCTTGTGGAAATAGAGTTCCTTGCGCTCCTGCTTGCCGCAGAGTTCCAGCTGACGGAGCATAGACTCTTTATCAACGCGGATACCCATTGACGAAAGTTCCATCGCGCGCCCCAGTATGGGGTTCCAGACCAGAAGGTCACCGTTCAGTCCCATGAATCCGTCCTGGTTGGGAGTGGTCCAATCATCGTAGTCGGGTGCGCGCAGGTCATGCTCCTTGCCGTCACCCAGTTTGCCGCCGATACCCATGATGAAGACGGCGCCGTGCTCGCGGCATATGGCATCCTCACGTTCCTTGGGGGTCTTGTCGGGATAGAGACGGCGCAGTTCCTCGGAGTGGATAAAGAACACCTCGCGGGCCAGGAACGGCTCCAACTGGGGATAGGTCTCGTTTATCAGATACTCTGTACGGAGCATGGCTGAGTATATCTTGCGTACTATGCGCTTAAGGAAATCAATGTTGCGGTCATCGGCCGTGATTACACGTTCCCAATCCCACTGGTCAACATAAAGCGAGTGCAGGTTTCCCAGGCTCTCATCGGCGCGTATGGCGTTCATATCGGTATAGATTCCGTAACCGGGCTTTACCTCATACTCGGCCAGGGTAAGACGTTTCCACTTGGCGAGTGAATGAACCACCTCGGCCTTGGCGTCGCCCAGGTCTTTTATGGGAAATGTGACGGCGCGCTCAACTCCGTTCAGGTCATCGTTTATACCCATACCCTTGAGAACGAACAGAGGGGCGGTGACACGTCTCAACTGCAGTCCGGTTGAAAGATTCTGTTGGAAAAACTCCTTGATGAGTTTGATACCCTGCTCTGTCTGCTGCATTGACATGAGCGGTTTGTACTTTTCTGGAATGATCAGGTAGCTCATAGCATTTATGTTGTTTTATTCATTATACCAGTTGACGTAACTGTTAGAGCTGGAGCGTTTCTTGACCTTAAGCAGGTCTGCCAGCATCTGCGAATTGGCCTTGACTGTAAAGTTATATGACGTATAGGGTTTGAGTACGACGCTGCAAGACATATTGAAGCAGTGCAGGTCACGCGTCACACTCATAGTCGTGGTCGTAAAATCATGCCAGGTAAAATCCCAGCCCGATGAGAAGTTGATGTTCCACTTGTTGGTCAGTTTCATGTTTCCGGACATGTTCAGGCTGTGCGACAACGCCCAGGGATAACGCATACGCTTCACATTGATCTGCGCTTTGGTATCTTCACGCATTGTTATGCCGTAAGATATGGAGAATGACCACGGCAGGGAATAATTAACGTAACCGTCTTCATCTACAGGAGCAGCGCCACCGTTCTTACCTGGTGCCGACTGGGTCTTGCCTACCCTTTCCGGCTTGTCCGCATTGGGATTCTCATCAAACTCCTCATCATCGGTTTCATCATCTCCGTAATCACGATGGAACAGGTTGTTAAACTTTCCTTTCCACTCTCTGAGCGTATTGTTGGAGAATGTGTATGAGAAATTCTGGCTCATACCCTGGAAACGGCCGAACCTTCCGTAAGAATACTCTGTACGTTCACCAACTATAACCTTACCCTGTTCATTGAACTCATAGGCATACGTAGCCCAAACCGCATTCAGGTTGAACGTATGGTTTCCCGGGAGTTTAAGGCGCAGACGGGTATTGAGGTTACTCCACGGTCTGCTTATGGCGGCGAAATTGTATGACATCGACGCTCCCAGTTCGTCTATCAGGGAAACTGTCTTCTCTGACCTTGTAGTATCCTTGTCCGTCCGCAATTTCATCTCCAGATTATTGCCTACGCTCAGTGACAGGGTACCGGACTTGCCTTTTCCCGGAACGCCATACATCGAACCCGAGTATGGTGAATACTCCACGGTACGGACTTCGCCCTTGTCATCGGTATAGGTATATGTGTCATAGAAACCGTAGCGGGCGGCACTGAAATCGGGAGCCATACTGTAACTGACCGAAGGCGTGAACACATGCCTTACAGCCACCAGTTTGTCACCGAACATCCTTATCCACAAGTTTGACGGCTCGTACATACCGTACAACTTAGTGTTTGCACTTACGCTCAGGTTGTAATTGTACACGCGGTTGAATCCGTATACGGTATCCCTTGCCGCCTTCATGTTCTGGTCATCCCACCTCTGCATAACCTTGTACGTGTACCAGCGTGAGTTATAGTTGAATGAAGGAGTAATGTTTATTGTCTTGAATAACTGGAACGTAGCACTTATGGGGATAGAATGCCTCATGCCGTTGTTCCAGTCACGGAGCAGGTTCTTGTCCATGATCTCATTCTCCTTGCCGGTTATGCTGTTACTCAACGAGCCGTTGTATGACATGGATATCTTCTCATACCATTTCTCAGTTCCGGCAACCTTCTTTCGCTTGAACGGATAGAAACGCTGCAGTGATATATTGAGCGAAGGCAGGTTTAACGAAAGCGTTGAGTCACGCATGTTCTGCGACATGTTGGCGGAGCTGGAAACAGAGAGGCCTATCGACGGAAAATTCCTTGAATAACTGATACTTGACGTACGTGTGCTCTGCGATGTCAGCGACGGATTATACAGACTGCTCAGATTGGAGCGTTCGTAACTCTGAGTGGCAAAATTCACACTGGCCGAAAAATTCTGGTACGGATTGGCCTTGGGATCCTGACGGTGCGTCCAACGTACCTTGAAGTTCTTTGTGACAGCATAGTCCGGAAGTCCCTTGTCACCGGTCTTGGTAGTTAGCGAACTGGCATACACATTGCCTGAGAACTTGTAACGTTTCTTGTATTTGCTCTCGCCTGATATACCCCAGGAACCTTTGGTGAATATCTCACCCAGCACTTTCAGGTCAACGTAATCAGAAAGTGCGAAATAGTATCCGCCATCCTTCAGGTAGAAGCCCCTCTCCATCTCATCACCGTAAGTAGGCACAATTATGCCCGATGCATAATCGCCCTCCAGGAACGGGAAGAATCCGAACGGCACGAAAAGAGGTAAGGGAACACCCATAACCTCCAGATAAGCCGGCCCGAATATCACATCACGGCCGGGACGCACCTTGGCACGCGTTATGCGGATGTTGAAGTGGGGATCATCGTGAATGTCACAGGTGGTGTATATGCCATCGGCTATGTAATACTCTCCGTCCGGACCCTTCTTGGCCTCGTTACTGGTCATATAGCCCTCGCCCTGCTGGGTGATGATCTCATTGATGTAACCCTTCTCGGTCTTGAAGTTGTAACTTATGTGATTGGAATTATACGGAGTGCTTCCGTCCACGAAAACCGGACTGCCCTGCCATTCACCGGTAGAATCCTGAATTCCGTCGGCATAGACCAGGCTGCTGTCCATCTGCATCTTTATCACGGCTGCGGTGAGTTGGACATTCTGGTAGTTGACATGTCCGTTACCGTAGAGTGATGCATAGCCTCCGTTGTTCCAGACCATGGAGTCACTGGACTCATAGGCAACCGGATCATCCAGTGCGTCTTTCTTTTTCTTGGGACCTTTTGGGACAGAATCCTGTACGGATGATATTGAGTCTGGTACAGCCTGAACCCGAACAGAATCTGTTGCAGCAATACCTGAAAGGGAATCAACAGGGACCTGAGCCACTGCCATTCCGGCCGGAATAAACAATCCGAGAATTATCGGAAGCCAACTTTTTCTGTTATTTCCCCTCACTTGCTGACGAGCTTTCTGCGTATCAAACTGCAAAAGTACCCATAAAACCTCACACAAGCGCACACGCGGGGCTGTTTTCAGAAATTTTAATAGTAAAAGTACTGTTAAAGACTGATTTGGGGGTTACAGAAAGAGCCTGCACCAGTCCCTGAAGATATCCACCCCCTCCGGGCCGAACTTGACCAGACTGTTCTCTGCCTGCTCAACGGTTTTCTCCTCTTGGGGACGGGTCTTGCTGTAGAACTTGTCTGCAAAGCAGATTATCTTCTCCTCAACCGATACGGGAACCATATCCCTGTGAGGTACCGGCAGGTCACGTTCCAGAATCTGTTTGAGCGTCAGGCCCGTACCCGTGTGGCGTTCCGCAACCAGGGCGTGACGCGGCAGGCCCTCTTTGCGCAACAGGTCGGCGCCCAGATAACCGTGACACAGATAGTGATATTTGCCGAAGCAATGGATAGCATCTGCATCTGTAAGGAAAATTCCTATATCATGAAGCATGGCCGCCTCTTCTACGAATGCGGCATCGGCACCCAGTTCCGGGTGCGCGGCCACAATCTTCAGTGCCTTGTCGGCGACAAGGCGGCTATGCAGCATGAGCAGATCCTTGAGGGGCTGATTGTCAGAGTAGTACTTGTCAATCACCCCCATCCAAAGGCTTTCGTTTCCCTGGCTCATCTTAAAGGTGAGATCACAAAACTGTATGAATAGTCGCCATAGTGCAACTTATACGGCTCCAGCGGTGTAGCACCCCAACTGTTCACGCAAGCCAGACCGTACTGAGCCTTGTCAATATGCACAACGGTATAGGGACGCGGAGTCAGGTCACCAGCATGCACATTATGCTTCTGAGGGCCCTCATCCAGATCGGCAGTGGTATAGTTCAGTGATGACATACTCAGAGGTGCGTCACTGTAGAACTCCAGACCCAAGCCATCGGCGTTTGTCACGCGCCACCAGCGGACATCAGTCTTGTTGCCGTTCTCCTGCGGACGTATGTATGGGAAATACTGGTCTGCTACAGAACTCCTGTAAATACCAAGGAACTGCGAGCTGTTACGGTCCGAGTAGTTCTCAATAGGACCACGGCCATAGAATTCAACCTGGTCAAACTCCTTGGCCATCGCCATGGTCATACCGAACTTGAACAGGTCGGGCATACCCTGCTGGCGCTGTCCGCGCTGGCCCTGACGCTGCGGAGCGGACTGAGCCATTGCCTGAGCAGCCTCCTCGGGACGGGTAACCATCTTCTGGGTAACATGCATATAACCTTCGCGGTCCAGCACATACTCCATCTCAAGTGATGCATGTAACTGCTCTATCTCATATTTTACATTAACCTTGCCCAGGCCGTCCTCAACCTTGCACTCGAAAGCGGTGCGCCTGAGATTGGGATTGCGCCAGGCCTGCATGCGTGTATGCAGGTTTGCGCCGTAGTCGTTATCGGTGGGAGCGCGCCAGAAATCACTCTTTAACTGACTTCCGTTCTGTGTAATCTGCTTGCCGTCAATGTCTATGTAATCAATCCAGCCGCTGTTCTTGTTGAATGTATATACAACGCCTGCAGCCTCAAGCTTGACATAAGCCACAGCCTCATCAATCTTTACATCTCCACTGTTCTCTGCAGCCATCTGCGGGAACCCGTAGCCGGCAACCTCAAACTGGTTATGTGCCACGACAAAGTCCTTCTCAAGCAGAGTAGTGGCCTCTTTCAGTTTAAACTCCACATCCACAAGAATCTCCTTTCCCGCCGGAGCCTTCTTTATTGCCTTGGCAAGATCTGATGATGTAACCTTAACCCTGCTCTGAGCCGCAATCTTGGGCAGTTTTATCTGACCACGTGACACCTCCTCTCCATCGGCCAGAACAGCATATTCCATATAGTAGGCAGACAGGTCTGTATAGAAATTCTCATTATACACTTCCATGACGCCCTTCTTAAGGTCAATCGGAGTAGTCCATATATTCTGGTAGAAATACTGTACCTCATAAGCATGCGGGTTCCAGCGGCGGTCGGGGGCAATCAGACCGTTGCAGTTAAAGTTCTGGTCCGATGTAGGATAGCGGCCTTCATCTCCGCCATACATGAAAATCTCCTTTCCATCGGCGTTTTTGCCATATACTGCCTGGTCAACAAAATCCCAGATGAATCCGCCCTGAACCGAACGGTTGGCACGGATAATATCCCAGTACTCCTTGAATCCGCCCTCGGAGTTACCCATGGCATGGGCGTACTCGCACTCTATCATGGGACGGGGGTCATTGCCGCGCTCATGACGCTCCATGGCGCCGTAATCAGCATACATGGGACAGTGGATATCGCAATGGTCAGGCGAGCCGGTGGCACCCTCATACTGTACGGGGCGGGTCTTGTCATAATCCTTTATCCACTTGTAGCAGGTCACAAAGTTCTGGCCGTCACCATCCTCATTACCCATTGACCATACAATGATTGACGGATGGTTCTTGAAGGTTATCACGTTTGACTTGTTACGTTCCAAATGTGCCTGCTCATACTCGGGATTACGGGCCAGTGGGTTGGGTCCGTACATCATGCCATGGCCCTCAATATTAGCTTCGGCTACCAGATAAATGCCGTATTCATCGCACAAATCATACCAGCGCGGATCGTCGGGATAGTGACTGGTGCGGACCGCGTTGATATTCATCTGCTTCATGATCTGAATATCCTGGACCATACGCTCCAACGGTACCACATAACCTCCGTAGGGATCCATTTCATGACGGTCGGCACCCTTTATGAGTATGGGCTGTCCGTTTACCAGCAACTGACGGTCACGGATCTCAACCTTACGGAATCCCACCTTCTGCGGAACGACCTCAATCACCTTTCCGTCCGGTTCCTGAAGTGTTATGAACAAGGTGTAAAGATACGGGGTCTCTGCTGTCCATTTGTAAGGATTTCCTACCTGAAACGAGAACTTTACGGCTCCGTTTGCAACGGTCTCTGATGCGCCGCGGATAACCTTGCCGTCTGCATCCTTCAGCTGAAGGTTCAGCACCTTGCTGTCTGCCCCGGTTAATGAAGCCTCAAAATCGAGGGTGGCGTTCACATACTTGGCATCCAAGTCTGTAACTACGCGGACATCATCCAAATGAGCCTGCGGACGTGAATAGAGATATACTTCACGGGCAATTCCGGTAAAGCGCCAGAAATCCTGGTCCTCTATGTAACTGCCGTCGCACCAGCGCATTATCTGCATGGCTATCAGGTTCTTCTCACCGAATTTCACAAAATCGGTAATATCGAACTCCGCCTCCATCTTGCTGTCCTCGCTGTAGCCCACATACTTGCCGTTCACCCAGACCCAAAGGTTTGAGGTAGCCGAACCCACATGAATATAGACACGTTGTCCTTTCCAGTCGGCCGGAATATTGAAACTCTGACGGTATGAGCCGACATAATTGTCGCGCTCGCCTACTATAGGCGGATTGATGGGATACTCGTTGTTCCAGGGATATGTCACGTTGGTATAGATACGGTCCCCGTAACCGTTCATCTCAAACAGTCCCGGCACCGGGAAATCCACCCACTTGCCGTCATCATAACCCTCGGTAAAGAAATCATCGGGCTTGTCATAGGCGTTCTTGACAAAATTGAATTTCCAGTTTCCCTCTAACGACATGAATCTTGACGAGCGGTCCTTTTGGCCAGCCTCTGCTGTTTTAAGGTCTTCATAGGCAAAATAGTCGGCCACATCAGGCTTCTCGTTTTCGCTGTTAACTTTAGGGTCGAGCCATACAGGCTGTTGCGCCATTACCGGAATAAGGGCGATCTGAAGAATGGTCAGTAATGCAATCCGTTTCATATATTAAGTTGTTTTCGCAATCGCGAAAGTAATTGTTTTTTGCCTAACGGAATGCTGTTATCGGGAAAAATGCTACCTTTACACCAATTTTTACACGCACACGCGCGAACCATTGATGCATATGTCATTTTCAATCCTCAATAAAACAAAAGGGCTTTCAGAAAAGTTATTCCGACTGTTACCCTATATCCTCGCATTGCTGCTATGGGCAGCACTCTCCATTTACGGACAGTACTATCTTAAGAAAGTTGAAGACCTTTCTCTTTTTCTGTTTGACTCCCTCTATCTGAAGGAAGCCGCTCAGACACCGGGTGGTCTGCTGGGGGCCATGGGCTCGTTCCTGACACAGTTCCTGTATTACCCGTGGCTTGGCGCACTCATCTGGACAATAGTCCTCCTGTCGGTTTATCAGTTGACCATAAAGGCATTCGACATTCCAAAACGGCTCATGTCACTGGCCGTCATACCGGCCGCACTGCTGGTAATAGCAAACATGTCTTTGGGTTACGGAGTGTATATAATGAGAGAACCAGACCATTTCTTTGCACCGTCATTGGGATACCTCGCTGCCCTCATTCCACTCTTCACTTTCAGGCACGTCAGGTCGCTTTGGGGCAGAATCCTCTTCCTGACGATATGGACAGCCGCAGGATATCCCGTTCTGGGAATGTTCGCTTTCCTAGGTACTGTATCCGCATCGCTGACAGCGCTCACCCAACCCGGATCACTTCGCAAAGAGCGGTTTACCCTTTTTGCATCGGGCATAATCCTGGTGCTTGTCATACCGCTTATAGAGTACAGTTTTTACACATCCTACCGCATGGCGGACAGTTGGATCATGGGACTGCCTGTAATATCCGAGGATGCATGGACACGAGTCATGCGCGCACCATACCAGTTGGCATTGCTTTTCATACCGGTGATGGCCACCGTGTCCCGCCGGCTCAAAGCCGACGGGAAAAGCACCCTGTTGCAGGCATCAGTACTTACAGTTTCGGTACTCTCAGTCTGGATATTCTGGTTCAAGGATGACAACTTCCACATTGAACTGGCCATGTCCGAATCAGTAGACCGTATGGAGTGGCAGAAAGTGGTTGACATCTACGACAAGGCTGTCAAATCACATTCCAAGTCCGATGAAAGGGCTTACAAAGCACGCTCCAAAAGCCTCAAGGACGTTACAAGCCTTGATGAGATAGCAGATATAACAGAAAGATACAGGAGCCGTTTCTTTGAGCCCACCCGCACCATGATAATATACCGTGACATGGCTCTGCTCAAGTTAAACAGGGCTCTGGAGCAGTCTTTCACCATGAAGGACGGAGGACGCCCGCAGAAATCCCGCTGCCTGATCCCCATGGCTTATCAGTCTGGAAAGCAGATTTATCTGCACTACGGCCTTATCAACCTGTGCTACCGTTGGTGCCAGGAGGATCTGATTGAGCACGACTGGAGTTACGGTACGCTCAAGTATATGGCCATGCACAGCATAATCATGGGCGAGAGCGAGTTTGCATACAAATATCTCAACAAACTCCGTAAGACCATATTCTACCGCCGTTGGGCCAGGGAGCAGACACCGTACTCGCTTGACAGCAGTCTGATGGCCGCCAATGAGCCTTACAAGAGCATTCTGCCCTATATGTGTTTTGAGGACCGTATGGTAAACGACATGGTAAAATGTGAGACATTCCTGATGCGTCATTACACGGAGGATGAACCACCCCATGCCACGCCCGAATACGACCGTGCCGCACTGCTGTGGGCGATGCGCATGCAGAACATACCCCTGTTCTGGAACAGGCTCTACCTGTATATCAATTCAAATAAAGTGGTTGAGCTGCCCCGCAGCGTACAGGAAGCCGCCCTGCTATACAGCAAACTTGAGAAGCCCCCGTTTGAGATCCCGTTCAGCAAACAGGTAACCGACAGTTATGACGCTTTCAACCGTTTCATTAAAAGCAATCCTATACGCAACATGGAAGAATCGGCCTACCCGTACTACGACAGGTTCGGAAAGACATTCTTCTACTATTACTATTTCATCCGGAACCTTCAGACCTATTGACCTATGAAAAGAATAGCCATACCTGTACTTGCCGCCCTGCTGGCATCATGTACCCCAAAGGCGCCCTCCTCATACAGCAACTTGGATAAAGTGCCATCGGTATTTCCCGATTACACGGACATCACCATACCCGCCAATATCGCTCCCATGAACTTCAGTATTGACGAGCAGGCCGATGAATACATCACGGTGTTCAGCACATCGTCCGCAAGCACAACTGTCAAGGGGCGCAAGGTCCGCATTCCCGAATCCAAATGGAGGAAACTCACAGCCGGCTCCCGCATAACCGTTCAGGTCTACGGCCGCAGCGGAAAGCAGTGGAGTGCCTACGCCCCGTTCAGCATGAGCGTGTCAGATGACATCGACCCCTATATCTCATACCGTATCATTCCCATCTCAGTGGAGTCATATGAAAAGCTGTCGATACGGCAAAGGAACATAACCAATTTCAGGGAGAAGGTCATCTTTGCCAACACCATGGTTCAGAACAATGAGCAGGGGACCTGCATCAACTGCCACCACTACAAGAACTGGGAAACCGACAACATGATGTTCCATGTCCGCCATTACAAAGGCGGAACCGTCCTGGTTCTGGACGGCAAACTGAACAAAGTCAACATGAAGACCGACAGCACCATATCGGCAGGAGTTTACCCTTCATGGCATCCTACCCATGATTACATCGCCCTGTCAAACAATTGGACACACCAGTCCATACATGCTGCAAGTCATGACAAGCTGGAGGTTATTGATGAAAACAATGACATTATACTCTATGAAACCCGCACCAACACTGTAAGTGTTATTGAGAATGACTCCAGCGAATTGGAATGTTACCCTGCATGGTCCGCCGACGGACGCACCCTATACTACGTCTCGGCACATTATGAAGGTCCGTTCGGTCCCGGAAGGGAGAGCCAGATGTTCCTGGACAAGGAGAAGCTCCATTTCAACCTGTACAGCAAATCCTTTGACCCCGATACCCGCGTATGGGGCAAGAAACAACTCGTATATGATGCAACCGCAGTGGACAGCAGCATGACATGGCCCCGCGTATCACCGGACGGACGCTGGATGGTATGTTGCATAAGCAATTACGGCATATTCCCGCTTGACCAGATTGCTTCGGATTACATAGTCTTTGACCTCTCCGACCACTCTTACCGATATGCCGATGAATTGAACAGTCCTTTTGCCGAAAGTTTCCACTGCTGGTCATCCAACGGAAAATGGTTCATGTTCAGTACACGGCGCGAGGATGCGGTCCACACCCGCCTCTATTTCAGCCATATCGACGAGAACGGCCATTTCTCAAAACCGTTCGCCCTGCCTCAACGTGACCCGGAGTTCAACCGTGAATTCCTGAATGCGTTCAACATAGGTGAATTCATGAAAGAACCCGTCCACATAACACCCAGGCAATTCGCCTCATTCATCTCAAGTACAGACGCAACCCCTTCCAAATACGAATCAAAAAGAGGAGAATGATCAAGACAAGAATCATATCTGCATTTATTATTACAGCTTTCTGCTTTTTGTGGACTTTGCCGGCCATGGCTGTCGATAAGGACGGCAAGTTCATACTGGTCATTGACGCCGGCCACGGAGGCAAGGATCCCGGAGCAGTAAACGGCAAGAATCAGGAGAAAAGCATAAACCTGAACGTTGCTCTCAAGATGGGCAAACTCATTGAGGAGAACTGCAAGGATGTAAAGGTAATCTACACCCGTAAGACAGACGTATTCGTAGAATTGTACAAGCGGGCAGATATTGCCAACAAGGCAGGAGCCGATATGTTCATATCGGTACATACCAATTCGGCCAAGAGCAAAAGCGCCAACGGAGCCGAAACATACCTTCTGGGAGTTGAGGAAAACCGAGCCAGTGCAAATCTGAACGCTGCGCTCGAGGAGAACAAGGCAATACTTCTGGAAAATGACTACGAGGCTCATTATGAGGGCTATGACCCTAACAGTCCGGAGAGCATGATAATATTTGAATTCATGCAGAACGAGTATCAGAAGGAGAGTCTTAAAATGGCCACCTTCACTCAGGAAAGGATGGTAAAATCGGCCAAACGTCCCGACCGCGGAGTCCATCAGGCCGGATATCTGGTTTTGTGGAAAAGCACCATGCCGAGTATCCTGATTGAACTGGGATTCATATCCAATGATGCCGAATGCAAGTACCTGGTTTCGCAGAAAGGCGTGGACGAGATGGGACAGAGCCTCTATGAAGCATTCAGGGATTATCTGGATTACCACAACAAACTTGTTGAGAAAGCGGTGCCTACCGCACAGGCAATAGGTAACAAAGGTGCCGATCGTGAACTGCCTGTGTATAAGGTTCAGTTCATGAGCATCAGGAATCCTCTCAAGAAAAACGACAAACGCCTCAAGGCTTACGACAATGTAGATTACTATACCGAAGGCGGAATGTGCAAGTACACATGCGGTGACACTACTGATTTTGAGGCGGTGCAAAAGACGAAGAAGGAGGTCCAGAAAAAGTATAAGGATGCGTTCGTAATTGCCGTGTATGAAGGCAGGAAAATCAGCGTCAGAGAGGCCCAGGAAATCAGCGCCAAAAACAAATAATATACAGGAAATATTCACGCACCAACAACGCCGTATTTAGATTTTGTCTAAATATGACGTTGTTTTGGTTTTTAATAAGGCCAAATATGCAATCGCGTTTTGGTAGGTGTTTAATAGGGTTGCCCAAGTGCTCAAAATGGCTCCCGAATTATAGTTATCAACAGGCTTTCTCACTGATTTTCAGAGTCATACTAAAAATCAATAGGCTGTTTTCAACTATTTTAATACGTTTTTCCAAGTGCCTAATTCCCAACATCTTACAAAAGACGTTTTTTCGGGTCGGTCAAACCGGTTTGGTTTATTGAAATAAGATTGTCAACTTTGCAATGCAGTTGAAGGAAAGACACCGATAGTCCGACCCCAACCAACAGAAAAAATGATAGGGACTGAACTAAAAAACCAATGGAGCTTATGTCTGGATTTCATCCGGGACAACGTGTCGAAAGCAGTTTTCGATACGTGGTTTACGGTTGTAGAGCCGGAGTCATTGGAAAACGGTGAACTCGTACTGCAGATCCCAAGCCCGTTCGTATTCGAGTATCTGGAGCAGAACTGCCTGGACGTTATAAAGGCGGCTCTGACCAAGGTTTTCGGCAAGGGTACCAAACTATCATACAGCATACTTACAGATAAGGAGAACAACATCAGCCAGAACGTCAGTTCGGCAGATACCTTATATAATATAAAGGGTACTGCAGAGATAGGAAACAAGGCCCCGTCCGTAAACGATGCTCCGTATGTTCAGGATCTCAATCCCCAGTTGGACCCCAACTACAGTTTTGAGAATTTCGTAGAGGGAATAAGCAACAAACTTGCCCGCACAGCCGGTGAGACCATAGCCTTGAATCCGGCAGGAAGCGCATTCAACCCTCTGTTCATATATGGTTCATCCGGCGTGGGCAAAACTCACCTGGCAACAGCCATAGGCCGCAAGGTAAAGGAACTCCACCCCGAAAAAAGAGTCCTTTACGTATCAGCCCACCTCTTCATGGTACAATATACTGATGCGGCCAGAAACAACACTGTCAATGATTTCATCCATTTCTATCAGTCCATAGACGTGCTGATCATTGATGACATGCAGGAACTGTCAGGTTACACCAAGACACAGAACACATTTTTCCATATATTCAACTATCTGCACCTTAACCACAAGCAGCTTATCATGACGAGTGACCGTCCGCCCAAGGACATGAAAGACCTTGAGGAGCGTCTGATCACCCGCTTCAAATGGGGCTTGGTGGCTGAGTTGGAGCGTCCGGACCTTAACCTGCGCAAAGACATACTTCGCGACAAGACCAGACGTGATGGCATAAAGTTCCCGGAGCCGGTTATTGATTACATAGCCGACAAGGTAAGGGATAATGTTCGTGATCTGGAGGGTGTGATTGTCTCACTGATGGCATATTCAACAATTTACGGCAAGGACGTAGACCTGAATCTTACCCATGAGGTGATAGACAAGAGCCAGCATCATGAGCAGAAACCAATCACGATCGAATCCATTATCTCAAAGGTCTGTGACTATTATAACATCGACGAGACATCCGTACAATCCAAATCACGCAAGCATGAGATTGTTCAGGCAAGACAGATAAGTATGTATCTGGCCAAGAAATACCTGGATTTCTCCACTTCAAAGATTGGAGCGTACATAGGAAAGCGCGATCACGCCACAGTTCTCCACGCCTGCAATATGGTCCGTGACCAGATTCAGGTAGACAAGAATTTCAAGGCCGATATGGAAAATATCGAGAGCGGTTTGCGCTGCTGAATCTCAGGGACGTAGAAGTAGACTGAAGCGGTGATCCAATCACCGCTTTTTTGATTTTATACAATTCATATTCAAGTTAATTCCAAGTGACAACACGAGTAACTGTTTCCCGTTTTGGAAAACTTTTAAGCCATCGCATTTTCCTATATAATTGATTATCAATGAATATCTGTTTCAAAACGGAAAACTTTGTTTTTGAATGGAATTTTATTTTTTCAAACATTAGTTTTTATCGGACACATTATATACATTTGTAATGCTGTAGCCAATCCACATATTGGCGTGCATTTCTTGCGCATATATCAAACAAGTAATATAAAATGGACGACAAAAAACTAACCTACACTTTCGATGAGGCGTTCAAGGCCTCAGTGGACTATTTCGGAGGTGACGAACTTGCTGCCAAAGTCTGGGTAAACAAGTATGCCGTTAAGGACTCCTTCGGAAAAATTTATGAGAAGACTCCCGATGACATGCACTGGCGAATAGCCAATGAGATTGCCCGCGTGGAGAAAAAGTACAAGAACCCCATGACCGCCGCCCAACTTCATGACTTGCTCAAGGGATTCAAGTACATCGTTCCGCAGGGAAGCCCTATGACCGGAATAGGTAACAATTACCAGATCGCATCACTCTCCAACTGTTTTGTTATCGGTACTGAGGGAGCAGCCGATTCATACGGTGCCATCATGAAGATCGATGAGGAACAGGTACAACTCATGAAACGTCGTGGCGGCGTAGGTCATGACCTGTCAGATATACGTCCCAAGGGTTCACCCGTAAAGAACTCCGCACTCACTTCAACAGGCCTGGTTCCGTTCATGGAGCGTTTCTCCAATTCCACCCGCGAGGTGGCACAGGACGGCCGTCGCGGCGCCCTGATGCTGAGCGTATCCATCAAGCACCCCGATTCAGAGTCATTCATTGACGCCAAGATGGAGAGCGGCAAGGTTACCGGCGCCAACGTATCGGTAAAGATTGACGATGAATTCATGAAAGCTGCCATTGAAGGCCGCAAATATACCCAGTGCTACCCCATCGACTCCAAGAAGCCACTGTACAAGAAGGAGATCGATGCCAGTGAACTCTGGAAAAAGATTGTTCACAATGCATGGAAATCGGCCGAGCCCGGAGTCCTGTTCTGGGACACCATACTGCGCGAGTCGGTTCCCGACTGCTACGCAGACCTTGGATTCCGCACCGTCAGCACAAACCCCTGCGGCGAGATTCCGTTGTGTCCGTATGACAGTTGCCGTCTGCTGGCCATAAACCTCTATTCATACGTAAAGAATCCGTTCACCCCCAAGGCCAAGTTTGACTTTGACCTGTTCAAGAAACATGTGGCCATAGCACAGCGCATCATGGACGATATCATAGACCTGGAGATTGAGAAGATAGATATGATCCAGGCCAAGATAGCAAGTGACCCCGAGGATGACGAGACCAAATATACCGAGAAACGCTTGTGGGAAAAAATAATGCGCAAGAGCACCATGGGCCGCCGTACCGGCGTAGGCATCACCGCCGAGGGCGATATGCTGGCCGCAATGGGACTCCGTTACGGAACCGATGAGGCTACCCAATTTGCCGAGACAGTTCAGCGCACCCTGGCACTTACCGCCTACCGTTCATCAGTTGAGATGGCTAAGGAACGCGGTGCTTTTGAGATATTTGACTGGAAGCGCGAGCAAAAGAACCCCTTCATACTGCGCATCAAGGAGGCCGATCCCCAGCTCTATGAAGATATGAAGAAATACGGCCGCCGTAACATTGCCTGTCTGACAATAGCCCCCACCGGAACAGTAAGTCTTATGACTCAGACTACCTCCGGTCTGGAGCCGGTGTTCATGCCTGTCTACAAGCGCCGCCGCAAGGTTAACCGCGACGATGAGAACGCCAACATCACCTTTGTCGATGATAACGGTGATGCATTTGAGGAGTTCATCGTATTCCACCACAAGTTTGTGGAATGGATGGTTGTGAACGGAATCAATCCCGCCCAGAAGTTCACGCCGGAGGAGGTTGATGAACTGGTTGCCCGCTCACCCTACTACAAGGCTACCGCCCAGGATGTCGACTGGGTTAACAAGGTTAAGATGCAGGGTGCCCTGCAGAAATGGGTTGACCACTCCATCAGCGTTACCATCAACCTTCCCAACGATGTATCAGAAGACCTGGTCAACCAACTCTACGTAGAGGCCTGGAAGAGCGGATGCAAGGGTTGCACCGTATACCGTGACGGTTCACGTGACGGCGTGCTGGTTGATGCCAAGAGCGACAAGAAACCAGAGAAGAAGGAGGGCAAGGAGCCAACCTTGGCACCATGCGACTGCGAGCCGCGTCAGGTAGTTGAGGTCCGTCCGCGCATCCTTGAGGCCGACGTGGTACGTTTCCAGAACAACAAGGAGAAATGGGTGGCATTCGTAGGTATTCTGGATGGCCGTCCGTATGAGATATTCACCGGTCTGCAGGATGACGACGAGGGTATTGTACTGCCCAAGACCGTTGAGAAAGGCTGGATTATCAAGAATATTGATGAGGAGGGCCGCAAGCGCTACGACTTCCAGTTCACCAACAAACGCGGATACAAGGTTACCATCGAGGGTCTGTCCGAGAAGTTTGACAAGGAGTACTGGAACTACGCCAAGCTGATATCGGGCGTACTCCGCTACCAGATGCCTATTGACCTGTGCATCAAGCTCATCGGCTCACTTGACCTTGGTTCGGAGAACATCAACAACTGGAAGAACGGTGTGGAGCGCGCCCTTAAGAAATACGTCCAGGACGGCACCGCAGTAAAGGGTGAGAAGTGTTCTGTATGCGGAAGCGAGTCACTGGTATACCAGGAGGGCTGCCTCATCTGCAAGAACTGCGGATCATCACGTTGCGGATAAAATGAAAATTAAAGAACAGACAATAACACTTGACAGCCTGCGGTTCTACGCCTATCATGGTGCGGAGCCGCAGGAGGCCATTGTGGGTGCCTGGTACACGGTTGACATCAGCATCAGGGCCGATGCCACTCTTGCCATACAATCCGATGACTTGAGCGGAACTATTAACTATGCTCAAGTCGCTGAAGTCATCAAACAGCAGATGCAGATACGCTCCGCTTTACTTGAACATGTTGCGGGACGTATTGCTCAAGCGTTACTTGATAGTTTCCCTGCAATTAATGCACTGACAATTAAAGTCTGCAAAGAAAACCCACCCGTCTGCACTCCCTGTGCCGCTTCAGGCTTTAGACTCACTGTTGAAAGGTAACAGCAGTCCCCAATTGCAGTCAGGAGGAACGAAGGTTCTTTCGGTGAAAGAATTTTGGGGTATTAGTATCAGAAACCATGGCCGCCCGTGGGCTTGTGAACGGGAGGGGCCCGTCGCTAAGAAGATGCTCTGGAAGATGGGAGTTTACTCACGTCTTTCAGAGCGTCTTATTGGGGATGGGAGGGATAGCGCCGTAGGCGCGTAGTTTCAGATACTAACACCCCAAAATTCTCACTGAAGAACCGCAGTGACGTGCACCAACGAGCCCTCACTAAATATCGGGATAATATTTCCGGCAATCTCTTTTCCGTTCACCAGAAGTTTCTGTAATCCGCACATTGAGCCGTTGGGGTTCTTGATCTCAATCTGGTATGTGGCTCCGCGGAATTTTCGGGTTATCTTGTACTCCTTCATATCGGGACTGATGCAGGGATCAATCTCAAGACCGTTGTAGGTGGGCTTGATACCCAGGATGAACTGGGTGATTGTGTACCAGTTCCAGGCGGCAGTACCGGTAAGCCAGGAGTTCTTGCCCTCGCCCGGACGGAACGCATCCTTACCGGCCACCATCTGGGAGTAGACATAAGGCTCAACCTTATGCAGGGTCTGGTCCTTGATGTAAGCAGGGCATATCTTGTGCCAGTATTCCATGGCAGCCTTGCCGTTACCGCGGACCGTCTCACCAATCATAACCCAGGGATTGTTGTGGCAGAATATGCCGGCATTCTCCTTGTAGCCTGCGGGGTAACTGGATATCTCGCCGTACTCGATATAGTATCTGGTGAATGCAGGGTTGTTCAGTACTATTCCGTGCTCTGAGTCAAGGCGTTCCTTGACAGAGTCAAGAGCCTTGTCGCAGAGGCCTTCCTTAAGGCCGATGCCCGCCATGGTGCACCAACCGTTGGATTCAATGAATATCTGGCCCTCCTCATTCTCGTGTGAACCCACCTTTCGTCCATAGTAATCATAAGCACGCAGGAACCAATCGCCGTCCCAACCGTATTTCTCAACAGCGGCAATCATATCATCAATATGCTTCTGGGCACGGTCAGCCTCAACATTCTTACCCAACTGAAGGCAAAGTTCCACATAGTCACGGCCGCTGAACACAAACAGTCCGGCAATCATCAGGCTCTCGGCCTTGCTGCCCTCGGTCTTGTTCTCGGTGGTCTGGAAACTCTCATCGGGATCATTTGAGAAACAGTTCAGGTTCAGGCAGTCATTCCAGTCGGCACGACCTATCAGAGGCAGGCCGTGCGGACCGAGATTATTTATCACATGGTCAAATGATATGGTCAGGTGCTCAAACAGGCTCTTCTCGCTGCCGGGCACATTGTCAAACGGAACCGGCTCGTCCAGGATGCTGAAATCACCTGTCTCGCGCAGGTAACCGCAAACTCCGAATATCAGCCACATGGGATCATCATTGAACCCGCCGCCTATGCCGTCATTGCCGCGTTTGGTCAGAGGCTGGTACTGGTGGTAGCAGCCACCGTCGGCAAACTGGGTCGATGCGATATCGATGATACGTTCTCGGGCACGCTCCGGGATCTGATGTACAAAACCTATCAGGTCCTGGTTAGAGTCACGGAATCCCATGCCTCGGCCTATACCGCTCTCAAAGAACGATGCGCTGCGTGAGAAACAGAACGTTATCATGCACTGGTACTGGTTCCAGATATTGACGGTACGGTCCATACGCTCATCGCCACTCTCAACATTGAATATGCTGAGCAGGTTATTCCAGTATTCATTAAGCTTACGGAACTCCACATCGACCTTGGCCGATGTATCCAGACGCGACAGGGTCTCGCGGGCCATGCGCTTGTTCATGACGCCCTTGCTCTCCCACTTGTCATCCTGTGCGTTCTCAACATAACCCAGTACGAATATCAGGTCACGGCTCTCGCCCGGCTTAAGCTCTATCTCAAGATAGTGAGATGCAATTGGTGACCATCCGTGAGCCACGCTATTACGGGGTTTTCCTTCAAGCACAGCCTGCGGTGCATCGAACCCGTTGTACAGGCCCAGGAATGATTCCCGGTCAGTATCAAAGCCCTGAACGGGGATATTGACCGAGTAATATGCGTAGTGATTGCGGCGCTCCTTGTATTCCGTCTTGTGATATATTACCGAACCGTCTATCTCAACCTCACCGGTCGAGAAGTTGCGCTGGAAATTCTCCATATCAGTGGATGCATTCCACAGGCACCACTCCTGGAAGCTGAACAGTTTCAGCTTCTTAACCTTATCGGAAGTGTTGGTAAGCGTCAGTTTCTGGACTTCGGCCCAGGTCTTGAGCGGCACAAAGAAGAGCACCTTAGCGGTCACGCCGTCCTTGCGACCCTCAATAGAGGTATAGTTCATGCCGTGACGGCACTCGTAGAAATCAAGCGGAGTCTTGCAGGGTTTCCAGCCGGGATTCCAGACGGTATCACCGTCCTTTATGTAGAAATACCGTCCGCCTGCATCCATAGGCACACCGTTGTAACGGTAACGTGTGATACGGCGGAACTTGGCATCCTTGCAGAAACTGTAACCGCCGGCGGTATTTGAAATCAGTCCAAAGAAATCCTCGGTGCCCAGATAGTTTATCCACGGCCACGGGGTACAAGGGTCGGTAATGACATACTCCCTTGCCGCATCATCATAATGTCCGTATTCCTTAGTCATAGAGGTCACTTCTTTATGGGGAACTTATAAGCCAGAAATCCCATTATCAGGGCAATGACTGCCGGAATCAATGAGAACAGAGACCAAACCATGGTACGTACCGACTCAGTAACCGATGCCGGATCGATTGACATGTTGCCGAAATCATCGGGAATCATGCGTGCGCCTGCCAATCCAAGCAACAGAGCAATCAGCGAGCCCGATATGGCACCGCCCAGTTTCTGTGCCATTGTACCCGATGAGAATATCAGTCCGGTCGATGATGTTCCGAACTTTTCGGTGGCAAAATCGGCCACATCGGCATACATTGACCAAAGCAGAGGTGAGTAGAGACCTACGCCTACCGATGTGAGTATCACAACTGCAACCATCAGCCATATGTACTTGGGATTCATGGGGATGAAGAAGAATACCACCGAGAATACCACACAGATAACTGCGGCCCAGACAAAAGCCATATGCTTGGAGCCCACCCATTTGGTGAATTTCGGAGACAAGCCGCCGAATATCATGCATGTAACCTCTCCGAACGCCATGAGTACCGTATAGTTTATGATCAGTCCGCCAACGGTGACGTCACCTCCCAGGCAGTATGATATCATATAACCGGCTACTGCATAACGGAACCCGTTAAAGAAATTGGTGCAGAGTCCAATCAGTGTCAGGTATATCCAGGGCTTGTTCTTGAACAGGTCGACAAACTGACTCAGCGAGTATTTCTCGGCCCTGACTGGTTTGAGACGCTCCTTGGTCATCAGTCCGCAGGCCAGTGTCATGGCTGCTGCTATTATTCCGAATACAGCACCCAACACCGCATACTGGTGTGCATCGGTTCCACCTACCATCTTCTGCAGGTAAGGGAATGACAGCAGAGTGATGAAACCCATTGCATAGGCTCCTACCATGCGGTATGATGAGAACTGGTTCTTCTCGTTGTCATCATCGGTCATTACGCCCAGCAGTGAGCCGTAAGGCACATTGACTGCAGTATAGACAGCCATCATCAGCAGGTAGAGGACATAAGCATAGACCCTTTTTCCGGCCGGACCGAAATCCGGCGTATATAGCAGCAGCGCGAATATCAGGCCAAAAGGAATGGCTCCGAATATGAGCCAGGGCCTGTATGTACCCCAACGGGATTGGGTACGGTCAGCCAGGCTGCCCATTATCGGATCCGTAACTACGTCAAACAGACGTGCAATAAGCATAAGTGCGGCTGCATCGGCAAAGGTAAGTCCGAATACATTGGTGAAAAACAGAGGAAAGGCAATGGACATGATCTTCCATGTTATACCGCCGGCAGCGGCATCGCCCAATGCATAGGCAATCTTTTCCTTTACAGTAGGTTTCTGGTAACTCATAATGAAGGTCAGTAAGGGTTATTTATTGATGATTGAATCTATCTCATAAAGTTCATCGGCGGTAAATTCCGTGTTTCGGACTGCCCCGATATTTGTGAGCAGTTGTGCCGGAGAACTTGCTCCTATCAGGACGGAGGTTACAAGTCCGTCCTTGAGAAGCCACGAAAGAGCCATCTCGGACAGGCTCTGGTTACGGGCTGCAGCTATCGCGTTGAGCCGGTTCAGTTTGGACAGGAGTTGCGGGGTCAGGACATCACGTTTAAGGAAACGGTTACGTGCCATACGTGAATCCTCCGGGATACCTTTCAGATAACGGTCTGTCAGCAGTCCCTGGGCCAGCGGTGAGAATGCGGTAAAACCGACGCCATGATCCCGGCATGAATCCAGTATGCCGTTCTCCACTTTCCGATCCATCATATTGTAACGTCCCTGATATATAAGACACGGGACGTCACGCTCCCTGAGATAACTGAAGCAAAAATCAAGCGTATCAACAGGATAGTTTGACAGACCTATGTAAAGCGCCTTACCCTGACGCACTATGTCCACGAGCGCCTGCATGGTCTCCTCAAGCGGAGTATCAGGGTCATAACGGTGCGAGTAGAACAGGTCTACATAATCCAGACGCATCCGTCTGAGGCTCTGGTCCAGGCTGCTCATCAGATACTTGCGCGAGCCCCAGTCTCCGTATGGACCCGGCCACATGTCATAACCGGCCTTGGTAGTAATGAACAGCTCGTCACGGTACGGACGGAACGACAGGTCCATCATACGGCCCAGGTTCTCCTCGGCGCTGCCGTATTCCGGACCATAGTTGTTGGCAAGGTCAAAGCAGGTCACCCCGTTGTCAAAAGCACAACGGGCTGTGGCATGAGCCTTGTCAAAGTCATCCACGCTACCGAAATTGTGCCAGAAACCGAGTGACACCGCGGGGAGTCTGACCCCGCTGTGTCCGCATCGGATATATGGCATACGCCCGTCATAACGGGTATCGGCCGCCTTATAGTCTGGCTTTTCGGGCATCAGTCTACAACGATAGGCTTATATTTGGGAACCAAAAGTTTCATTACAGTCCAGCCTATAAGATAGGCAACGGCGCAGATACAGAACACTATCATGTAACCGGCCTCCTTACCCTCAAAGCCCAGGAATGTGAATGCCGATCCCAGAGCGGCGCTCTTGGTAAAGAGCATACCGGCACCCTTGTTTATCATGAACGATGCAAGACCGCCCATTGTAGTACCCACGCCTGTGATTGTTCCGATGGTTGACTTGGGGAACATATCACCGATGGTTGAGTAGAGGTTGGCCGACCATGCCTGATGTCCTGCACCGGCCAGACCTATTATGATAGCGGGGAACCATGCGCTGTACTTACCCAGAGGCTGGGCAAAGAGTGCCAGCAACGGGAAGAAAGCGAATATCAGCATAGCTTTCATACGGCCTGAGTAAGGCTCCATACCTTTCTTCTCAACAAACAACTTGGGCAGGTAGCCGCCGCCTATACTTACCACGGTTACAATCAGATAAAGTACAAAGATAAGCAGGATAGCCTCCTTGGAGTCCGAGCGGTATCCGTACTGGTCACTGAAATAAGCGGGAGCCCAGAACAGGAAGAACCACCATACGCCGTCGGTAAAGAACTTACCGCAGATGAAAGCCCATGTCTGACGGAAAGAGAAACATTTGAAGAACGGGATTGACTTCTGCTCCTTCTGGGGCTCGGCAGCCTTGGCGGCGGCCAGCTCGGCAGCGTCATCCTGATGGATATACTCAAGCTCAGCCTGGTTTACATACTTGGACTTCTCGGGCTTCTGATAGAGGAAGAACCAGAAGAACATCCATACAAAACCCAGAGCACCTATTATTATGAATGCCATCTCCCAGCCCCACTTGGCAGCCAGAGGCGGAATGCAGGCAGGTGCTGCAAGAGCGCCCACCGATGCACCTGCGTTGAATATTGATGTGGCAAAAGCGCGGTCCTTCTTGGGGAAATACTCTGCGGTTACCTTGATGGCAGCAGGGAAGTTTCCGGACTCACCAAGCGCCAGCACCGCACGGCAGAATATGAACATATAGACCGATACAGTCGATATGATCAGCATCACATCGGCCGAATTACGGGCAGCCTCCATTGTAGGCACACCGGCCCACTTGAGCGATGCCCATCCGCAGGCAGCGTGCATGCAGGCACCTACCGACCAGATGAATATAGCCCAAAGATATCCCTTGCGGGTACCCAGCCAGTCAATGAACTTACCTGAGAACAGGCAGGCTACGGCGTAAAAAATGGAAAAGAAACCGGTAATTGAGCCGTACTGACTGTCAGTCCAGTGGAAATCGGCCGATATAAAATCTTTCCAAGTTAATGACAGCACCTGACGGTCCAGGTAATTGACGGTTGTGGCCACAAACAGAAGTGCACACAACACCCAACGGAAATTTGTCATCCGCTGAGCCTTTGAATCTGAAATTGTTGACATATTGAATTTAGGTTAGTTATTCTGTATAATATACCCGCTTTACACGGATTGAAACGGTCGAAATTATCTCATAAGGTATGGTGCCCAGAATATCCGACAGCACGTGAACCGGCAGGTTGGGACCGAAAATCTCCACGCTGTCACCCTCCTGGCAATCAATGTCCGTGACGTCGATCATGCACACATCCATGCATATGTTTCCCACATAATATGCCTTCTGGCCGTTCACAAGGCAGTAGGCGTTGCCGTTGCCCAGATGGCGGTCCAGTCCGTCAGCATAACCTATAGGTATGGCGGCTATGCGGGAGTGCTTGGTTATCTTGCCCTTGCGGCTGTAACCCACAGTCTCCCCCTTCTCCAACTCACGTATCTGAAGTATGGTGGTCTTAAGCGTGCAGACAGTCTCAAGCGGCTGGTTGTCAATAGGATTGATTCCATAGAGTCCCAATCCTAAACGAACCATGTCATAGTGTACGTCAGGGAAGCGCTCAATAGCGGCAGAGTTACAGATATGACGCAGGATATGGTGCTTGAACGCAGCCTGAAGTTCATCGGCTGCCTTATTGAAACGCTCTATCTGGAGTTTGGTGAAATCATCAAAATCCGGACTGTCACTGCCTACAAAATGTGAGAATACCGAACACGGAATTACCGCAGTCTGTTTCTGCAGGCGGTGAACCAGCTCCGGTATGTCATCGGGAGCAAATCCCAGGCGGTGCATACCCGTATCTATCTTTATATGTATGGGGAAGTTGGTAACACCGCTGTGCTCGGCGGCTCGTATAACCATATCCAGCAAATGGAAACTGTAAACCTCGGGCTCCAGTTTATAATCAAACAGAGTATTGAATGATGTACGCTCCGGGTTCATGACCATAATACTGGTAGTTATGCCTGCCTTACGCAGTTCGGCACCCTCATCGGCCACTGCCACAGCCAGATAATCCACCTGACGGTCCTGAAGTGTCTTGGCCACCTCGATGGCGCCCGATCCGTAGGCCGATGCCTTTACCATGCACACTATTCCCGTCTCTATCCTGAGCATGCCGCGATAGCGGTCCAGATTGTCGGCAAGCGCCTGCAGGTTCACCTCAAGTATAGTCTCGTGAACCTTGAGTTCCAGACGTTCCGCTATACGGTCAAACTCATAGACACGGGCTCCCTTGATAAGTATCAGTTCGTTATGGAAATTCTTCATCAGATCTGATTTGAGAAAATCTTCCGTGGTCTTGAAGAAATATTTCTCAGGAACATCAAATCTTTTCTTTTCCGATGATATGTCATCGCCTATACCGATCAGCTTGGTAATGCCGCGGCTCTCCACCAACTGCGACACCCTGCGGTACAACTCATGGACCGACCAGCCCGACTGCAGGATATCAGACAGTATGAGTGTTCGGCTGCGCTGCTTGTCATCCTGACGGCGGGCCATGAAATCCAGAGCGATACCCAGTGATGAAATATCTGAATTGTAACTGTCATTGATGATTATGCACCCCTGCTTACCGTCTTTCACCTCAAGACGCATAGCCAGCGGTTCCAGTCTGGCCATCCGCTCCGTGATCTTCTCCGGCGGAACCATAAGGTATATGCAGACTGCCAGACAGTGGAGTGCATCCTCTATGGAGGCATCATCGATGAACGGGATGGTAAACTTGTTCTCCAGTCCGATGTAACGGTAGGTTATCTCCGTGGAGTCCTGACCTTTCACTACCGATGAAATGAACAGGGGCTTGTCCTGGTTCTTACGCGACCATGCTATCTCGCGGGCCGTGATGATTGACTTGTCCACACAACTCTGTATCAGGTCATTGTCTCCGTTGTAAATCACCACGTCACAGTCCTGGAAAAGCCTGAGTTTCTCCACGCACTTGTCCTGGAGAGACTGGAAATTCTCCTGATGTGCCAGACCGATGTTGGAGATGACGCCTATGGTGGGTTTTATGATCTTCCAGAGTTGGCGCATCTCATCCTTCCTGGATATTCCCGCCTCAAAAATACCTATCTCGGACTGCCTGTTAAGAAGCCACACCGAGAGCGGAACGCCAATCTGGGAGTTGTAACTCTTAGGAGAACGTGTCACGGCATAATCAGGCTCGAGCAACTGGTACAGCCACTCCTTGATAATGGTCTTGCCGTTACTTCCGGTCACGCCTATTACAGGAATGTCAAAATGCTGCCTGTGTGCAGCAGCCAGGGTCTGCAAGGCAGCCAGAGTGTCTCTTACAAGCAGGAAATTGGTCTCCTGGTAATCGGCCATATTATCAGGCAGGTAACTTACCACAAAATTCCTTACACCCCTTTTATACAACTCACGTATATAATTGTGACCGTCATTGCGTTTGGTTTTCAATGCAAAGAAAAGCGTCTCGGCGGGGAAGCACAGCGAACGGCTGTCAGTAAGCAGCCATGATATCCCGGCAGGGCAGAAACCATGCCTCTCAGCGCCAGTCATACTGACAATTTCATCTATGGAATATGTCATTTCGTATAGTAATTTTCCGGTTTGTCAAAGATAATCATTATTTGCGTCACCTAATTAAAAAAGCAATATGTATAATGAAAAAGAATCTACATTCACACTAATTTGGTACATTTGCCGTTTGAACAACAAAAGGAGAGAGGATGCAGAAAGCCGAAGAGGAACAACCGACAGATAACCTGCTAAAAAGAATTGACTCCCCGGACGACCTCAAGAAACTCAGTCCGGAGCAGTTGCCGCAGGTTTGCAATGAGCTCAGACAGATGATTATAGACGAGCTCTCGCAGAATCCCGGGCATTTCGGCTCCAGTCTGGGCACCGTAGAGCTTACTGTCGCCCTTCATTATGTCTTCAACACCCCCGATGACCGTATAGTATGGGATGTAGGACATCAGGCCTACGGGCACAAGATCCTGACAGGCCGGCGTGACCGTTTCTGCACCAACCGCAAACTGGGCGGACTTCGTCCCTTCCCGTCTCCCGATGAAAGCCCTTACGACACCTTTACCGCCGGACACGCATCCAACTCCATTTCAGCCGCATTGGGTATGGCCGTGGCCGATAAGCGCAACGGCAATGCCACACGCCGTGTCGTAGCCGTCATAGGCGATGGAGCCATGAGCGGAGGCCTTGCTTTTGAGGGCATAAACAACGCATCCATAACCGACAACGACCTGCTCATAATCCTTAACGACAACGATATGAGCATATCGCAGAGCGTGGGAGGCATGCGCAGCTACCTTACGCAGCTCCATACCTCACGTTCCTACAACAAGTTCCGCTACTACGTGTCAAGGGTACTTGACAAGCTGGGACTCATGACCGATCAGCGCCGCCGCAACATAATACGCCGCAACAACCACCTCAAGATAAAGCTCACCCATCAGAACAACATGTTCGAGGGTATGGATATCCGATATTTCGGACCCATTGACGGGCACAACGTCCAGAACCTGGTACGTGTCCTGAGCAACATCAAGAACATGCACGGCCCCAAACTGCTGCATATCAAGACAGTCAAGGGCAAGGGCTACGAGCCGGCCGAGAAGGACTCCGCCATATGGCATGCCCCCGGACTCTTTGACAAGGTTACCGGCGAACGCATAGTACGCAACGGCAACGGTCAGCCTCCCCTGTTCCAGGACGTGTTCGGTGAGACTCTTCTGGAACTCATGCGGGAGAATCCCAAAATCATAGGAATAACACCCGCCATGCCCATAGGGTGCAGCATGGACATTCCCATGAAAGTATACCCCGACCGCTGCTTTGACGTAGGTATAGCCGAAGGTCATGCCGTGACATTCTCCGGCGGTCTGGCCAAGGAGGGCATGATGCCGTTCTGCAACATCTACTCGTCTTTCATGCAGCGTGCATATGATAATGTCATCCACGATGTTGCCATACAGAAACTCAACGTGGCAATCTGTCTGGACCGTGCCGGTCTGGTAGGTGAAGACGGCCCCACTCATCACGGAGCTTTTGATCTGGCATTCCTGCGCCCCATCCCCAACCTGACCATAGCATCACCGTATGACGAGATTGAGTTGCGCAACCTCATGTACACCGCCCAACTCCCCGACCAGGGACCTTTCATCATCCGCTATCCCCGAGGCCACGGCATACTGTCCGATTGGCGCAAACCGTTCAATCCCGTTGTCATCGGCACCGGACGCAAGATAAAGGATGGCGATGACATTGCCGTACTCTCCATCGGACCTATAGGCAACCTTGCCGAACAGGCCATTGAGACTTGGGAGAAAGAGAGCGGAAAGACCGCCGCACTCTACGACATGCGCTTCCTCAAGCCGATTGACACCTCCATTCTAAAGGAGGTAGGAAACAGATACAGCCGTATCATAACCATTGAGAACGGCACAGTGACCGGAGGACTTGGCTCCGCCGTTGTGGAATATATGGCCGATAACGGCCTCCATCCTGTAATAAGGCGTATGGGACTGCCCGACCGTTTTGTGGAGCACGGATCCACGCCTCAACTTCTGCATCTCTGTCATATTGACTGCGATGCCATCATCAGCACACTCAGAGAGCTGACTTCAGAACCCTAAAAACCAGAACAATGAAAATAGTAATTGCGGGAGCCGGAAACGTAGGTATCCATCTGGCCAAACTGCTGGCCGGAGAGAATCAGGATATAGTTCTCATTGACGAGAGTCCCGAGAAACTGGCCCGACTGGATTCAAGTTTTGACCTGCTTACCATTCAGGAATCACCTGTATCGCTTCACGGACTCAAGGAGGCCGGTGCAGGAAGTGCAGACCTCTTTGTAGCCGTCACTACCGATGAGAGCCGAAACATCATCGCCGCGCAGCTGGCCCATTATCTGGGAGCCAAGAAAACCGTAGCCCGTATTAACAACTACGAATACCTCCAGCCCAAGAACATGGAGTATTTCAACAGCATCGGTCTGGATTCACTCATCTACCCCGAACTTCTGGCTGCAAGGGATATTGTAGACGGAATGAAACTCAGTTGGATACGTCAGTGGTGGGAATTTGCCGGAGGCGCCCTGGTCATGATGGGTATCAAACTGCGTGAAAACGCCCAGATACTCAACAAACCGCTCTCTGAACTCGGCAAGGAACTTCCCTATCACATAGTCGCCATACTACGTGAAGGAGTTACCATCATACCGAGCGGTAGCGATACCATGCAGGCCGGTGACCTGGTATACTTCATGACAATGAAAAAACACATCCCGCACATCCGCCGCATTGCCGGCAAGGAGGAACTGCCCGACGTGCGTGATGTAATCATAATGGGCGGCAGCCGCATAGCCGTACGCACGGCACAACTTATGCCCGACTATATGAATCTCAAGATCATTGAGAGTGACCTGGAACGCTGCAACCGTCTCACCGAATTGGTTGATGACAAGGTTATGATAATAAACGGTGACGGCCGCGATCCCAGTCTGCTTATGAGCGAAGGCATTCAGCATACCGAGGCATTCGTCGCTCTGACCGATAATTCCGAGACCAACATCCTGGCCTGCCTGGCAGCCAAGCGTTTCGGAGTGACCAAGACCATAGCCGAGGTTGAGAACATAGACTACATCAACATGGCTGAGAAACTTGATATAGGCACGGTAATCAACAAGAAGAAGATTGCCGCCAGCCACATATACCAGATGATGCTCGATGCCGATGTAACCAACGTCAAGTGTCTCACCTTTGCCAACGCCGATGTAGCCGAGTTCAACGTCATAGAGGGAGCCAAAATAACCCGCAATCAGGTCAAGGACATATCCCTGCCGCGCGGAGTGACCATAGGCGGACTTATCCGTAACAGGGAGGCTCTGATAGTAACCGGCAACACTCAGATACTGCCAGGAGACCATGTGGTTGTATTCTGTCTGGAAGGAATGATAAAGACCATAGAGAAGTATTTCAATTGATAAACATTAAGATCATACACAGAATACTGGGAGTCCTGCTTCTGATAGAATCAGGAATACTGCTGCTTTGCGCACTTATCCCTGTGTTCTACGGAGAGGATGACCTGTTCGGATTTATCATGGGCTCTCTCACATCGGCCTGCGTAGGTATGACCGCCCTATACATAGGCAAGAGCACCAAACATAAGGAAGGCGCAATGACCCGCCGCGACGGATATATAGTTGTGGCTCTCAGTTGGGTCCTGTTCTCAATTTTCGGATCCCTGCCCTATTTCATCAGCGGCTATATACCGTCATTCACCGACGCCTATTTTGAGACCATGTCCGGCTTCACAACCACAGGAGCCACCATAATACAGGATGTGGAGCTAATACCCCACGGCCTGCTGTTCTGGCGCAGCCTGACACAATGGATAGGCGGTTTGGGTATCGTGTTCTTTACGGTAGCGGTACTGCCTATATTCGGTGTAGGTGAGGTCCAGTTGTTCGCAGCCGAGGCCATCGGACCCACTCACAACAAACTCCACCCGCGCATAAGTGTAAGCGGCCGATGGATCATTACCGTATATATCCTGATAACCATTCTGTGTGCCGTTGCACTGAGGTTCTGCGGCATGGGAGTCTTTGACAGCGTAAACCATGCACTGACCACGGCAGCCACCGGCGGATTCTCCACCAAGAATGCCAGCATAGCCTACTTCAACTCTCACTCGGTTGAGTATGTAATAACATTCTTCATGTTCCTGTCAGGCATCAACTACGGTCTGCTGTTCTTTGTGATATTCCGCGGCAAGGTACATAAGCTGATTGAGGATACCCAGTTCAAATGGTACCTTATGTTCCTGCTCATATTTACCTTTATAGTAGGCGTAAGCCTTTTCATATCAACCCCATACAACGGCTCATCGGCATTGCGCAACGCCCTCTTCCATGTAACTGCCATTATCACTACCACAGGCTTCACATCGACCGATTATACCCAATGGCCGCCGTTCATATGGATGACACTGGGACTATGCATGTATTTCGGTGCCTGCGCAGGTTCCACCACCGGTGGTATGAAATCAATCCGCATTGCCATCCTGTTAAAGTCCATGCGCAATGAGTTCAACCGCATACTTCACCCCAACGCCATACTTCCGGTCCGGGTAAACGGCAAGGTCATCCCGCCTTCAACCAGACAGAGTGTGCTTACATTCAGCATATTCTTCTTTGCGTTGGTATTTATTGGATGGTTCTTCTACCTGGCCATAGGCATAGACATTGCCGAGGCTTACGGCATCTCACTGTCGTGTCTGAGTAATATCGGTCTTACAATAGGATATCACGGATGCAACATACCGTGGGACGATATGCCCACCATAGGCAAATGGTTCTCAACCTTTCTGATGCTGATCGGCCGACTGGAGGTTTTCAGTGTCCTGCTGGTCATCACCCCCGCTTTTTGGAAGCATCGCTAAGAACTCCCTTACATCCTCTCTCATACGCTCATACATCTCACATCCCTTGTAGTGCGTATTCTTGCGGATAGCCTCAGTGAGGCCCATCTGACTGTGCTGATAAGCACTGATCTCGTTATGATACTGCTGGTTGTGGACAGCGAACCTGCGTATTTCCGACTCACGTTCCTGACGCAGCACCGTACATACGGGCATAAGCAGTTTGAGTATTACGTTCTCCACCAGATGATGTCCCTGAAGGAACAGATATGTGTTATCCTCCCTGACACCCATTGATGTAAGTTCCTTTCGCAAGGCGGCCACCTCGGGTATTGCCTCCGGATAATGGTTCTCCATCCAGCGGACCTTATGGCTCACCCTCTCCGATACGCTTATAATTGCAGCCTGAGGCCGGTGTACATCAACAGACTTGAGTTTTATATCCAGGTTAAGGTCCTGCATGCTGTAACTGTTATGCAGTTTCTTGCGGTAGAACCACACGTTCCATACAAACAGAGGATATACCGCCTTTGAGTAGAGTTCCATGAAACCCTCAAAATCAATCAGTCTGTGGTCATTCAATGTACACTGCACACAAATCTGATGCAGGCTCCCCGACCAGCACTGATAGTTTTCAATGGCATAAGTGTAGGTCTGTATGACAAACGGATTACTTATTATCTCTTTTGATGTCTGTGTTACCCCCTGAAGCAGCCAGTCATAATCGCTGTCCACACAAGCAATCAGGTTGCTGCCCAATCCGTTATGCTCAATACACGAACGCAAGGCCGATTTCTTGCCTTTAGTCAGACCGCCACGATTGGGCAGCATTATCTGGAAATAGTGATCCGGAGTCTCAAACTCATCCAAAAGCACACGCCAGAAAGAGACATCATCATAACTCTCCACGAAAGCCACGATACGGCCTCTGCGCTTGCTCGGCAACAGTCTGTCAGCCGCCTCGAAATAACGGGAAGAAATATTGTCTGTAAGTCTCTTCATGCCCTATTACCCCTCACTTGACGGTAATATCCTCAACATCATATACTGAATCCATCCACCCGTCCATAATCAGTGCCGGCGAATGGGTAGTCATGATAATCTGACAGTTGGGGTTGAGTGAACGGACGCGCTGTATAAGTTGCTGCTGCCACTCTATATGAAGTGAAATCTCCGGCTCGTCCATAAGCAGTACTCCGGGTGTCTGGTCCTGAACCAGGGTTGTAAGCATTATCACCAGCAACTGTTTTTCGCCCGATGACAGGTTGTAGGGCAACAGCGTAGTACCGAACTGGTCAAACAGAATCTCATTGCTGGTACGTATTATCTTCTTACCGGTATCGGTAAAGAGTTCATCCATGTAATCCATGAACTTTATCTTGGGAGCCGATATCTCCTGCGCCTCACGTATCTTTTCGGGATCACCCGATGTAAGCAGCTGAATGGTACGGTTGCCTATGTTAACCTGATAATCCAGATAACGGCGCTGCAGTTTGTAGAGTTGCCAGTCAAGTTCCGATACCACGCTCTTATCGGACATCTTCTCCAACAGATTGCTGTGCATGAGCGGACGGTCTATGCTGCGTATAACATCATACTTGATCCTGGTTGACCCTTCGGGGAAATAATCTATCTGTACCTCGGGATTCTCTTCCTGACTCTCTCCGGCCAGGTAATCCAGACGTGCTACAGTCTTATTGAGAATGGTACTCTTGCCTGTACCGTTAACACCGCTCAGGATATTCACATCGGGACGCAGGTTCCATACTATGTGCTTTCTGCCCCAAAGTGAGTTGATCTCTATGCGGCTTATTCCATCGGCGTATCCCTTTTCCATAATCAGTCAGTTTTACGGGTTCTGTCGGTAAATATATAAAAAAAGAAGAGTCACCGTAAGGTAACTCCTCTCTTTTTTTGGCGGCGCGTGATTCACATCAAACGATACCCAATGATATTTATAAAAAGGACTATCTATCTACATTAGCAACCTCTTAACGGTCATACCGTTTCGTGATTGCGCTACAAAGATATTCTTTATTTTTTAATTTGTATATTTTTGAGGGGTATTTAAGTGATTTTTGCAGATGATAACACTTTAAACGGGCACAATTAAGTGCCGCGCTGCATATTTATTCACTAATCCTCAACCCGTTAAGAAGCTTGACATACATGGGCACTGCCTGCTCCAATTCATCCATTGTAACATATTCGTCGGCAGTATGAGAGCGTGCCGATTGGCCCGGACCCAACTTGAATGAGGGGCATGACAGTATTGCCTGGTCAGAGAGTGTGGGCGATCCGTAGGGCTTCATACCCAGGCTCTCAGCCTTGCGGATTATGGGATGACTGACATCTATCCTTGATGAATTCAGGTTGAACGAACGCGCCTTGACCTCACAATACCCGGGCAACATGCCGCTGATGATGTCAAACACCTCATGGTTGGAGTATAGTTCATTGGTGCGGACATCGGCCGTAAAAGTACAAGTGTCAGGGATAACGTTGTGCTGCGTTCCGGCGTTGATCATAGTTATGGTAAACTTGACCGGTCCAAGCAGAGGGGACACCTTGTCAAAACTGAATGTACGTAATTTTTCAATCAACTCAGTGGCGCGGTAAAGCGCATTGATACCCTCGTTACGTGCAGCATGTCCGGCCTTGCCGTGAACAGTAAAGTCCAGTACCATCAAACCCTTCTCGGCCACAGCCGGCTGCATTCCGGTAGGCTCGCCAATGATAGCCACATCCACCTTGGGCAGGCTCTGCACTGCCAGCTTCATGCCGTTCTGGCCGTTACGCTCCTCCTCGACCGTAGCCAGGAACAGAGGGT
>JAEEGG010003838.1_pt1 | contig 37139 bp, 28 predicted proteins | sample 9134161 | NCBI WGS metagenome assembly JAEEGG01 (sample SAMN16246543, study PRJNA631951) | gut metagenome | biome: gut microbiome; feature: rumen; material: CR-attached | host: Bos | place: Iran: Karaj | collected 2018-10
TAGATAGCCTTCAACTTGCTTTCTTAATTCGGGAATGTCGTTGACAGCAGTGTCGTATAGGGTTTCAGAAATAACGTGGGCATAATCATGAACCAAAATATGCCTCATGCTTTCAATCATTTTCCAAGGCGTTTCGGGATGAGCCACTTTGAAGGCTTTAGTTAGCATGAAAGCCGCCTCACCAACCACCTCAACATTCTTCATAACAGCATAATAGATAAGATGCTCTGAAGTGAAATCATCAAGGGAAACACCTTGGATAAACTGCGAAACACGATTAGAATACTCGATAATATCTTCCAACCTTCCCTTATCCCTCGCTCTTTCTCTCATAGATTAATTGTTTATCGCGTTCGACACTTTCAACTGCGTATGGACGAAGTGAACCATCTTCGACCAAATCCACTTCACGTCCAAGTAATTCTCTCAAATCCAAATACATACCACCCATAGTTAGTAGTGTAAAAGGTTTTCCAGAACGGTCTGGAACGAAAAGAATGTCCACATCGCTCCAGGGCTTTTCTTCGCCTCGGGCAAAGGAGCCGAAAAGCCATGCCTTCAGGACGGGTTGCGTCTCGAAATATTTTGCGATAATCTGTATCATGGATTGCGTGCTCATAATGCGTTGATTTTATGATGCAAAAATAGCATTATTCTCGGAAAGAGGGCTTTATTCCGAAAAAAAGATGTTATCCGATGGGATTTTCTCCAATCAAATTCGACAAATCAATAAACTCCTGCACCGAAAGTTGCTCGGGCCGTTTGTTAAAGACCTCGTTTTCGATGATTTCTGGCCTGAGCAGCGGGCGTAGCGAGTTGCGCATGGTCTTGCGGCGCTGGTTGAAGGCCTGCTTCACGATGCTCACAAACAGTTTTTCGTCGCAGCCCAAGTCGGTGACGGCATTGCGCCGCATTTTTATCACGGCGGATTTTACCTTCGGAGGAGGGTTGAAGACGTTCTCGTGAACGGTGAAAAGATACTCGATGTCATACCAAGCCTGCATCAGCACACTTAGGATGCCGTAGGTTTTGCTGCCTTCCTTGGCAGCCATTCTTTCTGCCATTTCCTTTTGCACCATGCCCACCACTTCAACGACTTGCTCCTTGTATTTCAGCACTTGGAAGAAAATCTGGCTGCTGATGTTATAAGGGAAATTCCCGATGACGGCCAAGTTTTGTTGCCCGAATTGGCTCAAATCGGTGCGAAGGAAGTCGCCCTCAATCAGCCGCTCGCCAAGCATGGGGAAATGCTTCTCCAAATAGGCGATAGACTCCTTGTCGATTTCGATGACGTGGAACTTGTCGAGGATGTTTTGCACCAAATATTGGGTCAAAACGCCCGTGCCGGCACCCACCTCAATAACGCTCTCCACATCGGGCGACAACTGCTCCACAATGCGTTGGGCAATATTCTGGTCGGTCAGGAAATGCTGGCCTAAAGCTTTCTTGGGTCGGACCTCGTTCATAGTTTTCGGTAATTCTTCTTAGCTTGTGCGGTATAAATGCTCGTCGGGTATTCGTCAATCAGCTTCTCGTAGTGCTGTTTGGCCAATTCTTTGTTTTTCAACTCGTTTTGTTCAATCAAGGCGGCATGCATCAACGCGGCATCAGCCATGTAACTCTGGGAATAGTTTTCCACGATTTGCAAATACAATTGCTCGGCGGCTTCAAACTCTTTCCGCTTTTCTGCAATCTCGCCTTTGCGGAACAACGCGTGTGGCTTGCTGACCTCGTTTCCTGTGGCGATGATGCCGTCAAGTAAAACGATGGCTTCGTCTTCTCGTTGCTGGTAGATTCTGTAGTCCGCTCGGGCCAATTTGTTGAGCTCCATGCCAGTAGTGTCTACTTCGAGGTTGTCCTTGATGACCAGCGAGAGTGTCATGGCATCGTTGGCAATGAGCTTCGAGGTTGCGGCTTTCAGCACTTTCAGTTGGCTTTCTGCCCATTCATACTCCCCGATGAAATAGCGCAGTTGGGCGTTTTTGAAGCGGGCTTCGTGACCGAGAGGCTCTTCCTTCAAACTCTTGTCAACTTGGCTGTAGAGTAGGGTGGCTTCCCATACTTCGTCTTCGTGCAAATAGATGTCGGCGAGTTTCAGTTTGAGTTCGGCTTGACCTTGCTTGGTCATGCCGTTATTCATGTTGTCGGTCAGCAGTTTGATGGCGTTTTCCGATTGGTTAAGTTGGTAAGCCATGATGTTGGCTTGAACGACCAGCAACTTGCTCAAGTCGTTGGTGTTGATATCTTGATAGGCATTATCAATACGTTTTGAAAGCTTTTCGTATGCCTTGACGTCGGTGCTGTTGGCGGCTTGCAGTTTTTGGTAGTCAGTATTGATGAGCCCCGTGATGGCCTGTCCGTAGAAGGGACTGCTTTTTCCTTTGTCCACAATATAGGAGTATCCTTGGCGTGCAACGTCATATTGCTTGTTGTTCAAGCAGATACCCGACAGGTTGTTGATTTGTGCGTCCTGGTCGTGGGTTTTGTGGTCGATGCTTTGGCATTGGGCTAAGGCAATGTCGTAGTCTTCCTGTTGTAGGGCGAACCATACCAAAAGTTGGGCAAATTCAAGGTTGTCGGGCTTTTGTTGGGTTTGTTGCAATAGGGCGATGCGCAACTCGTCGGCGATGCTGTTGTTCACGTCGTAAAAGAGCAGAGTCTGCAAGCGGTTGCGGATGTTGTTGTATTGTCCGGGATGGGCTTCCAACTCCAGGAAATAGTAATGGAAAGCTTCCTGATAATTGATCATCGACTGGTTCAGATAGGCCAAATCCATGTAGAAACTCTCTTTACCATCAAGAAGTTTGTTCCCTTTTTTCAGGATATCGATGGCCATGTTGTATAAGCCTCTGATTTGGAAGGCGTTGCTGAGGCCCCTGATGGTGGGAGCGTTGTCAGGGAGGTCTTTCAGGACTTCGTTGAACCGTTTTGTGGCCTTGTCGTTTTTGCCTTGCAAGGTGTAGACATACACCAAATCGGCGATGCTTTTTGCATGATTGGGGTTTTTCTTTGAGAAAGCCTTAAGTTCCTTCTCCGCTTGGTCAAAGTCTTTCTCTTGGATGAGGCACTCCACATATTGCTGGAAATAATGAATTTGACCGGTTTTTTTGTAAAGGCTTGCATAAAGGTCGCGTGCCTGGTCGTATTCCTGGTCGCGGTAGTGCTGGCTGGCCAATTGGTTGTCGATTTGAATCTGGTCCTTTTGGCGTGCGTCGATTTTCTTCCCCTTAGGAGGCGTGTCGATTTGTGCGTTTGCTTGAATGAAAAACGCAGAAAGGAAAAGAAATATGAGTAACCAACGTTGACGCATGGTAGGGATTACTTCCTCTTTTTGAAGTTTTTCAAGTCGTTTTTGCACGAACCGAGACGCTCCTTGAAGTATTGCACTTGGTTGTTGAGCAAGGTGACATGTTGGGTTTCCGATTCAAGGTAGAGGGCAACCAAAGTGTCGTGGAGGTAATGGGTCTCGATATCCGACTTAAGATTGTTGAGTTGCATTAATGTGGAATCCATGTCGGCTTGCATAACGGGATGGGTTTGCTTGAATTGGTTGATATAGGCATCTACCAACTGAAGTTGTTGGAAAACCTCGTCAATCTCCTCGGGATGAAGATATTGCAGCATCGAGTCACAGGCGAAAAAGTCCTTTTCTATCTGCACAAGGTCTTTTGAGGCAAGTTCGTCCATGGTCTTGGAGTCGGTTTGAACTTGTTGCTTAAGGGCGTCGATACGTTCCAAATCGGTCTTGGGTGCCGATTGGCAAGCCGATAAAGCTATCGTGGCAAGGAGGAATAACTTGGTTATGCGTGTGATGAGTTTCATTTCTTCCATCTCGTTAGGACTGCAAAGATACGCATTTTGACGGAATCCGTCTTTTGTGGCATAAAAAATCCCGACTATCGAAATGATAATCGGGAAAAAACGGTATGCTATGAATACAATTATTCAGTGACTTGTCCTTCAACGGGAAGGATGGAGACATAGGACTTGCCTTCTCTCTTCTTCTGGAATTCGACGATGCCGTCACACAATGCATATAAAGTGTGATCCTTGCCCATGCCGACATTCTTACCGGGATAGTGCTTCGTGCCGCGTTGACGAACGATGATGTTGCCAGCGATAGCGGCTTGTCCACCGAAAAGTTTCACTCCGAGTCGCTTACTAGCGGACTCACGACCGTTCTCGGAACTACCTACACCTTTTTTGTGTGCCATATCTCTTTAGTTTTTTCGGGTTTTTACTCAGTGATGCTTTCAATCTGGATCTTGCTCAGATACTGACGGTGACCGTTAGAAGTCTGATATCCTTTTCTTCTCTTCTTCTTGAAAACGATAATCTTGTTGCCTTTGAGGTGTTCCAACACCGTGGCTTCGACATTGGCGCCGGCTACCGTCGGGGCTCCTACTTTCGTCGAACCGTCGTTTCCAATCAATAATACTCTGTCGAAAGAAACCTTGCTTCCTTCTTCTTCATGCAGTCTGTTGACGAAGATTTGCTGACCCTTCTCAACTTTGAACTGTTGTCCTGCGATTTCTACTATTGCGTACATTTCTCGATATCTTTAAATTAGATACTGACTCTCTTTTTTTTCGGACTGCAAAAATACAACTTTTTTCAATCGGTCAAGATTTTCTTTTGCATTTTCTCATTAATTTTCTTGAAAAAGTCCCGAACAAAGTTTTATAATGTTGAAAGACAGTAATCTATAAAAATGTATTAATCGCTCAAACTGTACCTATACTTCTCCGAAAACACCTCGAAAAGGTGCAAGTCCTATTATTAATGCCCTCTTTTGTCCGCCAAAAACGCTTCACTTTCGCTTCAACTGATGGTTGTGTTACAAAATTGTGTACTTTTGCGGCTGTTTTTGCCCTCGGCATTAATACCTTATATTAATAATGAACGAAAACGAACTCAAGGTTTTGGTCGGAAAGATGAAAGCAGGCGACAAGGAGTCGTTCAATAGCCTCTTTCGTCGCTATTATTCGCCCATGGTGCGCTTTTGTGTTCGTTTTGTGGCCGATGCCGACCAGTCGGCGGAGATTGTGCAGGATTTGTTCGTGAAGCTTTGGACAGGTCGCGAGAAGTTGGTCGTCCCCGATTCTTTCGAGTCCTATATGCTGCGTTCGGTGCGCAACGCCGCCATCACCTATATTAATAGGGAGCGCGCCCACGCCGAAACCAACGAGCGCATCTATAAGGATGAATCGGATGCCAACGACCCTTCCGAAACACTTCAATCCAACAATTTAGAGGCATCGTATCGCAAGGTGTTGGCTACCATGCCCGACAAACGCCGCGAGGTGTTTTTGGCCAGTCGTTACGATGGACTGAAGTACACCGAAATCGCCCAAAAACTGGGCCTATCGCAAAAAACGGTCGAAGCCCACATGAGTGCCGCCATCAAGCAACTGCGGGAAGGTTTGAAAGAATATCTGTAAGTCGGCCGCGGTCCCTGAGCTTGTCGAAGGGCCGTATTAATGCTTCTAAAATTAATCGAAAATATTTCTTTTTTGACTAAGGGTAAAACCAAAGTTGTTAGTCTTTTAGGTGAATCGACGAGATAAAAACGATTGAAATGTACTCGGTAAACGACAAATATGAAGCTTTGATCATGAGCTACTTGGACGGGCATTGCACGGCTGAGGAAGCCCATGAACTGCTTTTGTGGGTAGCCGAGTCGGAAGAGAATCGTCTTTATTTCAAGGCGTTAAAGGAACAACACGAGGTGTGGAACCTCACCGACTTCGCTATGCCCGAGCTTGACGAGGCCGATGTGGAGGTCGCCCTTGATGCTGTCAATGCCAAGATTGAAGCCATTGAGGAAACTGAAACCAATGTGGTTCAGATGCCTTGGCTCCGCAGGAACTATAGATACGTTTCTGGTGTGGCTGCTGCCTTCCTCATTGCCCTGTTTGTGGGCTTCTTGGTGCGCAATTCCTTCAATTCGACCGTGACGTACGCTTACAACAGCGAAAACGAATCGACGTATGTCCTTCCTGACGGCACTTCGGTCAGCTTCAATGGCGAGAGCACGATTAGCTATCCCGAACATTTTGCCAAATCGAATCGTTCCGTCGACTTTGAAGGCGTTGCTTATTTTGATGTCACCAAAGACGAGAACAAGCCTTTTGTCATTCATTGCGATAATTTGGATGTGGAAGTGCTGGGCACCACTTTCCTGCTGAATGCCGAAAAGAATGCTGGACGCTATTTCGTTGACCTTTACACAGGTAAGGTGAGGATGACCTCCTTCGACGAAAAAGGCCGTGAGCTGTCGCATATTGAAATTGTTCCTGGCGAACGCGGTGTGTGGAATGCTGCCGAAGGCGAACTGAAGACCATGAGTTATTCCGAGGTGAAGGAAGAGGAACTGGTCAACAACCATGTGTTAGTGTTCGACAACGAGTCACTTTCCAAGATTGTGGAGGCTTTGGAATACCTCTACAAGGTTGAGATTAAGCTGGATGAGGCTTGTGCCGCCAAGAAACTCACTGCCCGCTTCTCTGATGAAGAATCCATCGATGAAGTGCTGGAAACCATCGCGATAGTTTCAGAAGTCACGGTGACCAAGACGGACGATGTCTATATGATCCGTTAAGCGGATTCCTTTCCCAAAAGTCATTTTTTCGCATAAATGAGAGCCTTCTCATTTTTTTGTCGTATCTTAGCGGCCTATTTAGAATCGTTTTGGAGATGAGATTTCCCATACAGAATATAGTCGAGGATACACAACAAGACAGAAAGCATGTCGCGTTTTTCTTTTCTTTTTTACTCTTGTTTCTTTTTGTCGTTACATTGCCTAAGACAGCTAAGGCTCAGTCATTCAACCCTTTGATTTCGTTTTCAGTCGAATCTTGTACGCTTGACAAAGCCTTGGAGAAACTGTTTGCCGACTATGAGCTGAATGTGGCTTTCAGCAAGGAGGAGATGAGCAAAATCCAAATCGAAAGTTATTCCTGCTCCTACAAATCGGTGGAAGAGGTGCTGACCGACTTGCTGAAAGGCACTGACTATGGCTTCAAGAAAATAGGGAAACAATATGTCATCCGCAAGAACCAACTGCTTGTAAACGAGCCTGAAGCCACAATAACACCTCCTGCGGAACTTCCTGTTGAGATTGTTAAACCCAAATCCGATACTATCGTCAGCAAGACAAGCGAGGTCGTCCATATCATCGACACGGTTCAGGTCATCAAAACGGTGATGCGTTATGATACGGTCGTGAAAATGGAGGTGTTGCGCGACACGGTTCGGACCATCGTGCATGAAGGGCTGACGATTCCATGGCCGAAGTTTAGGGACAATGGCTGGTTCATTGCTGCTTCAGTGGCTTTGAGCCCAACAGATTTCAAGTATGACAAAGATTTTCCCGAAATCGAGAATGGTTCGATGGCGTTGGTGCCGATGTCTGGCTTTTGTGCTGGCTTGGATGGCGGCTACAAGTACAACCGATTCAGCGTGGGCATGAACTTGTCCTATCGCTCGGTGCGTTATCGTTTCCTGTTGGAGAAGACGGATTTCTTTGGCGATTATTACGTAAACGACACTTTGGACACTTATTATGTGGTACACGAAACCGACACGGTTTATCATTACATTTTGGATTCCACATACATCCCACTGACCACAACAAACTACGCATATCGTGACATTAACCAGCTTGATTACCTGAATGTTGGTCTTTTCGCCACCTTCGATTTTATCAAACTGGAGCATTTCAGGGCTTTCTTCAAAGCGGGAGCCTCGATTGATTTCTTGGTCAACTATGGAGGTTCACTTAATGCAACGGAGTCGCCCTACCATGCGCCGATTGCCAAGGATCAGGTGGAACCGATTCGTTTCTCTTTCTTCGGCGGTATTGGAGCTGCTTTCAAAGTGGCCAATCGCATCGAACTCATTCCTGAGATGTCGTATCGTGTGACTGGAGGTTCGCTTTATCGAGCTGATTTTCCGTTCAATATGAAAATGAGAATGATGGACTTCCGTTTGGGTCTGACCTATTATTTCTAAACCATGAAACCGCTCAAGTTCATACGGCATCTTTTGTTCCTGTTGCTCATGGCACAGGGTGTGTTGGTGGAGGCGCAGCATTACGTTCCCCTCAACGGCGAGATTGACACCGTATTGAATTTGCCCCGATTAGGTGCGGACTCCGTGTATTTGGTAAGTGAGTCGCTGACCGTTGTGGAGGGTGGCGACCTTCGCGTGGAGTCTGGCACGAAGTTGTATTTCGGGCAGTCGGCTTACCTGCGCGTAGATGGCGGAAGGCTTTTGCTCGACGGACAGCGCGACGACTCGATTTACCTGCTTTGTTACGAGTTTTCTCACGACTGGGCAGGTGTGCAGTTGAAAAATGTCGATGAAGCGGATTCGTTGCGGCTTTCATACGTCAATTTGGTGGGTGCCCTGACGGCGGTGAATGCCTCCACCAGCGGCCATGTGGTCGTCAATCATTGCACGTTCAGCAACTATTATGGAGGCAAAGGCATCGAATTGATTGATTGTAGTAACTTTTTGGTTGACAGTTGTTTCTTCTATCAATGCGTCTCGGGGATCGAGTTGAAAGCCCGAGCCAACGACAGTGAGGATAATGTCTTTTCGCACAACATTTTCGACCAAGGTCAGATTAACATCGAGATTTCCAATGTCGGCTATGGCTTCAAGTGCAACCGCAATCATGTCTCCGGCAACTGTTTCCAAGGGGCTGCCACTGCCATCAGTTTTGAGACCGTGGGCGGCATCTCCGACAAGGAAGCCACGAATTACATCGAAGACAACCTCATTTCATCCGACTTGCCCGAAGGCGGCTCAGGCTATTCGTCCTACGGCATCAAGGCAGCGACGGACACGCTTGTCATTCGGAACAATGTGTTTTGGAGCAACGATGAAGCTGTCAGGATGATGCGCGTGTGCCATCTCGTTTTTGAACAAAACACCTTCTTTGAGAATGAATTAGTGCTGACCAACTTGCAATCTGCCGGTTCCGCCGTGTTCACCCGCAATACTATCAGCGAGGCCAAGAAACGGATTGTGAGTTTCCCTTCGGAAAAGTCACGCATGAATGGCAATAACTTCCTGCACTACAAGAAAAACACGACGCTTTTTGCCAATGTCTCGACGGAAGATATTGATATGCGCGGCAACTTTTGGGATGTCGAGTCTACCACCGATATTGAATCCGTGATTCTTGATAGTCACGACTCGCCTGCCTTGGGTGAGATTGTGTATGAGCCTCGACTGTCGGAGTGCGACACCACGGCCCCCATCTCGCCGCCGTTCCAAGTGAAAAAACAGTTTGTGAACAATAAGTGGCTGATTTCCTGGGATGAGAACATGGAGCAGGATGTCGACCATTATGTGCTGTTTTATGGCAATTTCAATTACTACAAGTTCGCCCACCGCATTGACGGAATTGTGGAAAATTCCTATTTGCTGACACCACAACAGACTGAAAATGTTGCCGTTGTGGCCTGTGACCGTGCCTATAATCCTGATGTGTATGCCTCTACAGGTCAAAGTGCCTACGCTTTTGCCACCTATTATCCGTATGCTGGTCCAGATGGAAGTCTTTGTGCTTCACAGTCAGGCTATTCCATCACCAAGTCCAACATTCCATACCAATACAGCAGTTACGTTTGGCGCACTTCCGGTACAGGTGCTTTCTCCGACTCTCTTTCTTTGAGTCCGGTTTACTATCCTTCAGAGGCCGATTACGACACAGGCGAGGTAACTTTGACTTTGCGCGTGATTAGCAATGGCATCACCAAGACGGATGCCATGCATCTTGACTTGTATAAGGCACTGAGTGTATATGCTGGCGAGGATGGCTTCAGTGGCATGAACCGCCCTATCCACCTCGACCAGGCGGATGCTTCCAACTACGATTCGCTCCGTTGGCATTCGTCGGGCGACGGCCGCTTTGAGGATTCCTTGGCCTTGCAAACGGTCTATTATCCAGGCACTTTGGATAAGGAACAAGGCTTTGTGGAGTTAGTGCTTGAGGCTTGGTCGTTCTGCGGCTACGCTTCCGATGTGATCCGTTTTGATTTGTTTAAGGATTATTCCCTCGAAGGAAAGACTTGGATGGAGGGGGCATTGCGTCCCAATACCAGCGTGCTTGCCGTTTCTTTGGGCGATGACCCTCCTTTTGGCTCCGGATTTTATCGTACTGTGTCCGATGAGGAAGGAGCCTTCAGGTTTGAAGCCTTGTTGCCCGATACCTATATCCTCTATGCTTTCCCTGACACTTTGGATGTCGATGTGGGAGCTTGCTACTATCTTGGTGACTTGCAATGGAGCGAGTCGAACATGATTGAGGTGGACGGCAATGTCTATGATGTGGATATTGTGATGCCACCGATACTGCAAGGTTTTGCGATTGGCGAAGGCCGTATCAGCGGCGTTTTTGACTATCCAGAAGAGCCTTTCAAAGCCCGTGACTTCTATTGTCAGCCTTGGTTGGGCGAAGGTGCCGAGACCACGTATTGTACGGATGGTTTGTCGAATGTGGGTGTGCTGTTGCTCAGTGCCACCAAGCAGCGGATTTTGGGTTTCGCACTCACCGACTGTACTGGAAAATTCAGCTTTAATGATCTGCCGTTCGGCACGTATCAGGTGATGGCTGACTTGCCACGCTATGGTCGTGGGATGTGCGAGGAAATCACGCTTTCGCCAGAGCAACCTTCTGTTGGTGATTTGCATCTCTTTGTCAATCAAGAGGGAAGGGTGAGTATGAACTATAAGAATGCAGTAATTGACCTGACCACATTACGCGTTTATCCGAATCCTGCCGAGGAAAGCATTGTCATCAGCGGATTGAAAGCGAATACAGAGTATAAGGTTGTGGTTCAAAACAGCTTGGGTATGATGGTATTGCCCGAAATGCAAATGTGCTCTAATTTGTTGGGCGAGTGCTCGGTTTCACTTGCTGATTTGCCTACAGGTATTTATTTCATGTCGGTGAAAGGAGATTCAGAATACAGGAAGGCCAAATTTGTAAAACGTTGAGAAAGGGAATGGAAATGAGAAGGTTAGCTACAATTCTGGCGATTTTGGTCTTTATGTTATCGGGTCGGGAGGTTTGGGCTCAGATGGCTGTAAACGGAACGGTGTATGAGCAAGACTCCATCACTCCCATTGAAGGTGCCGTGGTGACCTTTTCGGGTATCACCGAAATGAGCGATACAATTGTTTTACAATTGGTTACGGATACTTTGGGCTGTTATCATGACAGTTTGGCTGCGGGCTCGTATTGCGTATGGGCTTCTGCCGATGGTTATGAAACGGCTTATTTGCAGGATTCTCTGCATATCGTTGAGGGACAGGCTTTGACGAACATTGACTTTGTTTTGCATGAAGTGACTTATCCAGTGCGCTATGTGGCGGCCAGACAGTTTATGAACGATTTTGTGCGACTCACATGGTCGATGCACGACCCACAGCTGTTAGAGGATTTCGAGGCGGGCGATTTCAGCCGTTTCCCTTGGAACAACAACCTTAGCGATTATCCATGGGCCATAGATACCCTTCACGCTTACGAGGGCAATTATTGCATGAAATCGACTTGTGAAAGCCAATCCGAAGGCCATTCTGAAATTGAGGTTCCGGTCTATGTGCCTTGGATGGGTGAGATGCGCTTTTATTGTAAGATTTCATCAGAAAACAACTGGGACAGAGGCTATTTCTACATCGATGGAGTGCAGATGATGGAACTTTCGGGCGAGGCCGATTGGGCCGAACATCGTTTTGCCATCACTGAAGGCGAGCATGTGTTTCGTTGGGCTTACATTAAAGACGGGGTCAATGACGATGGAGATGATTGCTTCTATGTCGATGACATCCATTTCTATGTTGAAGAAGGGACGAAAGGCGACAGGTCTTTTCGGCATTTCGACCTCTTCCGCCAGCGTTTCGATGATGCGCCGGTGTTGCTGGCTTCACAGCTCACCGATACCGTGTTTATGGAGATGAATTGGAGCAGCCTGCCATGGGGTCAATACCACTGGGGCGTGAGCTGTTATTACGAAGGCAACAGGGCTGCTTCCGACACGATTTGGTCGGCCTATTTGGACAAGGATATGACTACAACGTTGGAAATTCAAGCCACAACCAATGTGGGATTGTCGGCGGCGGAGGCTTTAGTGACGCTTTCATCAGTTGATGCGTCAGGCCAGACGTATCAAGCTACATTGGATGCCAACGGTCACTGTTTGTTGCCTTCGGTCTATCGTGATGAATACGAGATGCACGTTCATCTCGCTGGTTTTGAGGATTATGTTTCGGATTCAGCAATTTCCGTTTTTGAGCCGACGCAAGTCGAAATTGAGTTGATGGAGGCAACGAATGGCATTGACAGTCTGTATGTTTCTTATACAGGTTGGGCGATCTGGACTTTGGGCGAGACAAGAAACCGCGATTTGCAGTATTTTGAAATCATGTTGGACAGTGTTCCTGTGACAACCACAACGGCTGCGTTTTTCCAATTTGACGTGAACGGCCTTACAGAGGGTGATACCTGTTTGGTACAAGTGCGACCAGTCTATTTATCAGACACTTGCGAATGGCGGTCGTGCAAGTGGGTGTATCGTTCATGTAGCAATTTTGGAGGCTGCACCAATCTGAATTGGACGTTGCAAGGGGAGGCACTTCAGCTTTCCTGGACCTATCCCGAAGGCAGTTTTGTTGGGGCAATCTTATTCCGAGATGGCGAATCTTTGGGCTTTACCGAGGGAAATACGTTTGTGGATGAAACCGTTCAGCTTCATGGCGAGGTGGAGTATTGCCTGCGTTTGGTGTATGCCGGTGCGCTTGACGGCACTTATTATTCCATGTCGTGTGAGCAATGCATCGTTGCGGCTTTTCCAGCCTATTGCGACCCGCCTGTGAAACTCGACGGCACTGTCTACGAGGAAGATGATACCGATTTTGGTGCCTTGATTTCGTGGGGTGAAAGGCCCGAGCCGATTGACCAATGGCTGTATTATGACAACGGCGTGTTCAATGGTTCCTTGGGCGGTGACGGCGAACCTCGCATCTTTTGGGCGGTCCGTTTTGAGGCAGATACGTTGGCGGAGTACATGGGTGCTTCGTTGAAGAAAGTCTCGCTTTATGATGTGGCTGCTGGCACTTATCAGCTGTGGGTGTATGTGGGTGGTGATACGGCTCCCCGAACCCTTGTCCGCTCCCAAAACATGACTTTAACAGGAGCCTATACATGGCACCAAGAGGCTATCTCTCCTGCATACGAAATCCCTGAAAATGAGCCGCTTTGGATTGTCGTCGGACAGCAAGGCGCGGCACGTCCGGCAGCGGCATGTGTGGACATGGGCCATCCCGACGGACGTTGGGTGTCGTTGGATGGCGAGACCTGGACGGACATGCATACCTTCAACATGCACTATACGTGGATGTTGCGGGCGTATCTGTCCAATCGTCACAATCGTGAAATAGCTCTTCGTGAAGAGGACTACACTTTGCAGCATTATATCTTGTACCGTTCCAATGATAATAATGTGTATCAACAGATTGCGACGGTGCCGGCGGTTGAAGGGCAAGTGTATTATGAATATCGTGACAATCTTGCCGATTATCCCGATGAATACGCCTATTATCGTTTGACTGCGTTTTATCTGGCCGACAGTGGCGAAACTTGCGAATCAGACTTTGCCACCACGCTGAATGACCCCGAACTTAATTATGTGTCCATAGACATCACTTCGACCAATGAAAACCAAGAATCCAAGTTTGAGCTATATCCCAATCCTTCCAACGGTCTGGTTACCATTACGTTGGAGGGAATGCAAAAGGTGATGGTTTACAATGTCTTGGGGCAGACCTTGCTCAACAAAGAAGCCAATAGCGACATGTTGCAACTCGATTTGTCGGGCTTTGAGAATGGCTTGTACTGGATTAAAGTGATGGCGCAAAACGGATCGGTGGTTAGGTCTTTCGTCATTTCACGATAAGCATTTAAAAGAAAGGTTTATGCCAACTAATAATGGAACAAAGGAAGGGATTACAAATCCTCGTTTCAAAGCCAGCGGATTGCAAATCCGCTGGAACAGATACATTACTCCACTGCAATAGATACAAGTAGCAAATCATGCATCGGTGATTTATTGCGCCGTAGTGTCAATCGTTTCCTCGTGAAATCATTTTTTCATGTTCTTTCAACAGCGTATCAGGCTTTAATTCTTTTACTCTAATAAACAATTGGATTTTTTCAACAAGGGTTAAATATACTTTATTTTGGTTTTTACACCACCACTTGTAAAACTCTAGAGGTTTATCCTTATACGGAAGACTCGCTTGCACCAAACCCATGTAACCCTTAAATTCAATTTGAATATTTAGTCCTCGCGTTTCAGTATAATAACTTTGGTTTTGACGAACTTTTGAAATCAAAGTATTATAAACATCGCTATTGAATTTTAAATGGTATTCGGTCTTAACTTTGTCTAACAAAACAGGATCTTTTTCAATCCATTCACTTATTTTTAGAGTCTTTTTCACTTCATTTGTCTCAATTGTTAACATTGAATTCCGGTCATACCAAATTTCAGAATTGGGATGAAATAGGTTCATACAATCATTATCGTCAGGCTCATCGCTATTCTCTGGCTCTAATGGTTGAATTGTTTGTACATAGTACAACAAATCCACATCATTTGCCACATCCTCTCCCAAATAATTCTTTTCCAAATCATCATTATCTGCGCCCAAAAAGAAGTCTTCAATAAAATCCCATCTCTCATCATTGGAAAACCGTCTACAAAAGAAATAGTCAAAAATCTTGTTGCTTACATCAAACTTTTGCAGTGTTTTTTGAAGCAACTGGTTCTCATATCTCACATTTGTTGCATCTTTTTCAATTCTATCTGGATCATTTAAACGAATAAAAACGACAGGTTTTTCACCTCCTTTTATTTCGTATGTTCCAAGTTCCAATAATTCAACAAAATAGCCTAATCTTGTATAGCTAATCTTGGTTAAATCATTATTCGTAACGTATTTGTTAACATGGTTTTCCCTGGATGCCTCGAACAACCGATTAAAACGCTGTAATAGTAGTGCAAAGCTTTCAATATAGCGAGTGTTGTTAGCACAATACACTTCTCTCCCCCATACCCTTCTTAATTGTAAAAAGGCATCATTGCCCCCTTGTCTCCCCGATTCGGAATAGGTTGACAAAACAAACTTGGCTATTTTTTTTGCCTTCTTTTCATCATGCAAAGCCTCGGCCAATTTATCCGCAAAAGTCTCAAATGAAAAATACGAATAACTCATTTTGGCAAAAACGCTCTTCAATATTTCAAAATAATTCGACAATTTAGCATACGTCTCATTAAATGACATAGACAGATTATAACAGATTTTGACCTGAGGGGAAAGGGGTATCCCTTCCTTTTCAAATAGTTCTCCGCTATAGAAAGACCTCTTCAGCATAGGAAACGAGGTTTCTGAGAAATGTCTTTCCCAAAGTTTTGCCAAATCCAATTCGACGACCGACCTGCCGTTCTCCATACTTTTGGCAACAAAAAGCATATTTGGATACTTCCTCTCCAACCGCTCCAAATCTTTTTGTGATACCTTTGCATAAACTGTAGAAAACAACTTCCGAGGCCTTGCAATAAGGACATTAAATCTATGCTTGGCTAAATAGTCCTTCTCCAACATCATCAAAGATGTTAAAACCTTTTGGTCCAAATCAATGGTACCTTCAAAAATAAATGCAAAATCATCCACCGAGACCAACATGTTTCTTTTCTTTCCATGTTGATTATATAATGAGTGTATCTTCTTCAGCATCTCTTTCAGTTGCCAAAGCCGAATAGATGACATCCCGTGTAGTATTTTGCTGTAATTTTGATCTTGTGGTGAATAATCCAACATGGCATAGCCTTGCAAGCCTTCCTTTCGTGCTACCCTGCCGATTTCTTGGACATAATCGGGTAGCAAACCTGAAGGAGCATGATGGTAAACCACTTGGATGTCAGAAATGTCGACTCCCATTCCAAAGGCTTTCGTACATAACATCACATTCTTTTTTCCCGACTTAAACATTTTGTACGCATATTCCTTCAAATCAGGATCTAAAGACCCATAATATGCTCCAACATAATCTTTTAATTGCGCAGGCATTGCACGGTTAATGGCATCAATGTGTTTTATGAATGGAACGTATACAATAGTTTTTATCCCATTATCAACAACTTCTTTAATAAAAGTTATTGTCTGTTGTATCTTAATGCTATTGTATCCCCTCTCTACCACACTGTGATTGTTAATCACAAACTCAATATTGTTTCTTTTTACCTGTCCGATATAAATATGGGGATTCTGCATATATAAACTATCAATGCCATCGAAAACCATGTCATTAACACCACCATATACAGCGGTTGCCGTAACTGCAACCATCGGAAACTTTCTTTCCCTGTACTTGCGGCTTTTTCTGATATAATTACCTAAATACCAATAGTCCACCCTAAAATCCCTGCCCCAAGTAGTAATAAGATGGGCTTCATCCACGACCAACAGTCCCAAGTTCCTTTCCCCAATGAAAAACGACAAATCGTATGACAACAACAATTCTGGTGAGAGATATAAAACATCTATTGCTCCCGACTTGACATTTTCAATCACCGTGTCTCTTTCAAGCATATTCAACTCACTATTGATATATGCAACCTTTTCAAAATGCCTGTCACTTATGATGGCCTTAACTTGGTCTTTCATCAAGGCGATTAACGGAGATACTATTATTGTCACATCTCCATGCTGAGAAATGTAAAACGATGGTAGCTGAAACAGCAATGACTTTCCTGCGCCAGTTGGTGCCGTGAGGAACAAGTCTCTAGGTTCTATTCCTTTTTTGGCGTTTTCGTATTCGTCGATGATGGTTTCCACCAACATTCCTTGAGAAATCTCAACGGTCTCTTTGCCAATATTGGGATTGCTATACACTGTCAGGTTCCTAAAACTAGCATTTTCACCCCAGTATTTCTTTAGCAAATCCAAAGTGTCTTGCCTTATTTCAGCTGGTTTAACTGTAGCTTCACGTTTAAGGATAACTCCGCCTCCAAACAAATTCAATAAATAATTGAGTTTCTTTAGAGACATATTGTTAATCGTATTGTCGGGTTGCTTTTGGAAATACTTTATTAAGACCTTTTTGGACAAATCGCCTCTCCTAAAACAATCGTTTACAAAGATGTCCAGGGTATATTTATCAGATGTGATGTCCAACAATTGAGCCCCTTCGTCAGCATCATTTTGTATATAATCCAATGGTAACTCGTCTTCAAATATACCAACTATTGCAGACTCTTCCGATGGTGCGACAAGCGTATAATAAAAACCCTCGTCCAAATGTAATTGTTCTGCTTGGTATAATGGTAAAGCATCAGGTCGTTTTTCTTCCTCGGCATCACTTGTCACTATATACTCTGGCAGATTCATCAAATAGAGTTGCCTTATGTTGTCTTTAAGAAATACAATCTTATCACCGAAGAAGTTCTTTTGAAGGAAAGAACTGGTCAAATAAGTATATTGTTGATATGACATAATATGGAAATCCACTCTTTCGTCATCAAGATGCTCATAGATTCTTCTATACCAAGCTTTATTATATACAGCATTGTTTCCGTTTACTAAAAATGTGTCATAATCATCAATATTATGCTTGAAACTATTTGCATCAATAATGTCTGATAATCCAACCAACACAAACACCCAGCCCTTCTCGCTTTCAAGATAACTGTCGATTATTGATTTTACTTTATGGTTTACATATTCTTTCAGGTTGTTAAAGGTCATTTCTGTTTCCATTTAATGTGTTTAAACTGCAAAAATAACAAATTCTTTCACGGCGTTACCATTTTTCAACAAAACAGAGTCTTATGGACATTTTGATTGATACCTCTCATAGTAAAAAGTAGGAGGTTTTTTCTCCTCTCCTTTGTTTCCCTGCCACTTTTATTACTTGTCAACCCCAAAATATAATTGTTCATATACCTCTGTGAGTTTACGAAAACCGTTCTTTGATATTTCTCAGTTCGGGCAGATTTCCGAATCTGACCGTTGCTGAATATCAGCATTTGCAATGCGAAAACACGCCAAACCAATAAAAAGCCTTACCTTTGCCGCTCAAAACGGTAAGCAATGATTTCAATCCAAAACCTGAGCATGCACTTCACAGGTGAAGACCTCTTCACTGATATATCCTTTTTGATTCGAGAGAAAGACCGCATCGGTTTGGTGGGTAAGAACGGCGCGGGCAAGACCACCCTGCTGAAACTTATTTGTGGTTTGGAACAGCCATCAAAGGGCGATGTCATTATCCCTCAGGGTGTTACCATTGGTTATTTGCCGCAGGAGAAAAATGTAAACAGCCCAAAAACTGTTTTGGAAGAAGCCATGACCGCCTTTGACGAGTATCATCAAATGGAGCGTGATTTGGAACGTTTGCAACAGGAACTGGTTGACCGTACCGATTACGAGAGCCCGCAATACGAGAAACTGATTGTCAAGTTGAACAACTTGAACGACCGCTTGGCCTTGCTTGGCGGCAACTCTATTGAGGGCGAAGCGGAACGTATTTTAGTCGGTTTGGGCTTTGGCCACGAAGACATGATGCGCCCCATGCGCGAGTTCAGCAACGGCTGGCAGATGCGCGTGGAGTTGGCTAAAATCCTGTTGAAAAAGCCTAACTTGCTCCTTCTCGACGAGCCTACTAACCACCTTGACATCGAGTCCATTCAATGGTTGGAAGGCTTCTTGAAAGCCTATTACGGTGCCATCCTGATGGTCTCGCACGACCGTGCGTTTTTGGACAACATCACCATCCGCACGGTGGAAATCTCGAACGGTAAAATCTACGATTACAAGGTGCCGTATTCCGATTATGTCAGCCTGCGCGAGGAGCGTGTTGATATGCAACGTTCGGCCTACGAGAACCAGCAGCGCGAAATCAAGAACATTGAGGCGTTCATTGAGCGTTTCCGCTACAAAGCCACCAAAGCCAAGCAAGTGCAAAGCCGCGTGAAGTTGCTCGAAAAAATGGATGAGATTGTGATTGACGACATCGACAGCACGGCCATCCACTTCAAGTTCCCACCTGCACCACATTCCGGCAAGGTGACTTTGGAGTTGAACCATGTGGGCAAGTCCTACGGCGACCAAGTCATTCTCAAAGACATCAACCTGCTGATTCCGAGGGGGGAGAAGATTGCTTTTGTCGGTCGTAACGGCGAGGGCAAATCCACCTTGTCAAAAATCATCTGTGGTGTGCTTGATTATGAGGGCGAGGTGAAACTCGGCCACGAGGTCAAGATTGGATACTATGCCCAAAACCAGCAGGACATGCTCGACATGAACAAAACCGTTTTCGAGACTTTGGACGATGTGGCTGTGGGTGATATGCGCTTGAAGGTGAAGGCTTTGTTAGGCTCTTTCCTCTTCCGAGGTGATGACATTGATAAGAAGGTAAAAGTCCTTTCAGGTGGCGAGAAAGCACGTCTTTCTTTGGCCAAAATGCTCCTTTTCCCGACTAACTTGCTTGTCCTCGACGAGCCAACGAACCATCTGGACATGCTTTCCAAGGACATTTTGAAGAACGCTTTAATCCAATATGACGGCACATTAATCATCGTCTCCCACGACCGTGACTTCCTGCAAGGCCTGACCAACAAGGTCTATGAGTTCCGCAAACCCAACATCAAGGAATACATTGGCGACATCTACGACTTTTTGGAGCAGAAAAATCTCAATCACTTGAAAGAGTTGGAAATCGCCGCCAAACAAACCAAGGTACAGGAAGTTGTGCCGCAGTCGCAGAACAAAATCAACTACGAGCGCAAGAAGCAAATTGATGCTAAGTTGCGCAAGGTCGACAAGGAAATCCAACGCTTGGAGGAAGCCATCGGCAAACTGGAAGCTGAATTAGCCGAGCAAGACAACATTATGGCTCATCCCGACGAGCATCCTGACATCAAAATCGACAACGACTGGTATTGGGCATACGGCCAGAAGAAAGAGCAACTCCAAAACCTGATGGACGACTGGGGCGAGAAACAGATGGAGCGGGAAGAGGTTTTGGCGGAGTATGAGAAATAGTAATTAATGTTCTTCCAACCACGCATAGGGCAGCATTATCAAGAAGGCCTTAAGGGTTATCGAACCCTTGTGCTGGGTGTCAAGCACCATTGCATACTAAGGTATTGCCGCTTTTATGAGGATTGCGTCAATCAGAAAAACTGTGCACTTTATGATGAAGTTTGTCCTGCGTATGGCGATCGCCATGACTTGCGTCTTTCGCAAAGCAATCAAATTGAAATAGATGCCTTTTTGGAAGAGTACGACCGCTATCCAACCTATTCCTATTTTACAAAATTGATGTTGGGCAAATCGGACGATTGCACCGAGACCGAGAAAGAGTCGTTTTGGGAACAGGTGTCCTTCGCCAATTACTTGCAATATTTCTGTTCTTCGTCACAAGTACCTGAATACAAGGGTGATGGTTCTGATTATCGGCATGAGGATTGGATAGCTTTCATGGAATTGTTGGATACTTTACAACCCGAAGTGCTCTTGGTTTGGAATGCAGCCTTGAAAATGTTGCTGGACAAAAAAATTGCCGAAGGCAAAATCAAAGGTTTGACCTATTTTGATGATTTCCGTTCCGAGACCTTGACTATCAACCGCTATTTATATAAGGTGAAAGCAAAAGACACGCCCGAGAACCTATTCAAGGCGTTTCAGCATGAATTTGGTGCGGATTTAAACGATTCTGAAACTGCCCGACTAATGCTAAACGCATTGCAAAAGGCAAGATTCCGCCAGTTTGTACCCGAAGATGAATTGAAGATTACATCCGCTATGGTGGAATGGGTGAGTGGTAGTATTTGGGATGAAAGTTTAGCTATTTATCTCATTGGCTTGTTGCAGAAGGATTTGGGGTTTTACATGCATGTAAGTCCTTTTGAATCAGAAATAAAGGAATCGGCTAAAGGATGTCGTGTGGCTTCTTCATTCTTGTTGGAGTTCATGGAGACTCAAGCCTTTAGTTTGGGAGATACGCAACAGGAATTGTCATGGTTTGGGCTGGGAAAGTTTTGTACGCCTGAGGAATTTGATGTAGCCGTTGTTTACTTTTCCGACACAAATGATGCGTTTAAATTACTTCTTAAATCATTGAATGGTGATGGCTTGAAGAGGATTTTGGTTCTGGTGAAAGTGGAAAATTGCGACAAATTGCTACCAGATGTTGTTGTGAATGAAGGTTTGTGCCGCATTACTGAAAAAGGCGATGCGCTGTTGTTGGAAATTGGCAATGTGTCTTGTGAAGGGGTTGGGCTGGTGTGTGAGGGTAAAACATTGTATCTTCGCCATAGCAACCTTCAGCATGGACAGTCTTTACGCCCATCGGATTACATGTTGTCAAAAATGACGATGCGAGAGTTGGAGGCATTGGTTTACAGTGTTTTCAGGCGTTCCTCGGTGACGGTTTACACCGCTAAGGGCGAGCGTGGTTTGGCGGAGTTGCTTGGCAGATTGTTGGACAAGGGTTTTATTTGCCGGAGTGGTAAACGCTTAAAATCTACCCCAAGGAAAGCAGGTCAAGTGCTTTTCCATAGCTTGCATCTTTCAGGACTTTCTTGGAGCGAGTTGGAAGGCCTGTTTGCCGACAACAACATAGCGAAAAACGCCAATCCAAAAAAGATCGCCAAGTTGCTTGAAAGCAATTCGGCTACAATCCAGTATTATCGCAATTTGTTCGGATTGTAGTTTGCATACGATTTGTTACGATTTCAAGATGTTGTATTTCAGAATACTTAGTGGCTCCTTATTTTCCAAATAGAGGCTAATGAGGACTTTCTGTATTTTTGCGGATGCTAAATCAAATTGAATTGAAACCTAATAAAATGATGAAACTATCTAAAATGCTGATGATGGCAATGTTTGCGCTGCTATTGGCCTCTTGTGGACCAGGTTCTGACAAGTCTGCACAAAAGACTACTCCTGACCCCGACAAGATGATGGACGAATTGTTGGTCGCTGGAAGGGCTGGCAACTGGCAAAAGGTTCTTGAACTTGACGAGGAGATTAACAAACAAAAGATGACCACCGAACAGGTTTTTCGGTTTTTCAATGAAATCCAGCCGAAATACTATGCTTTGGGTTATGAAGGTGGTGAACAGGGCGATTGGTGGGATGAGAACGGCACTATGTATGAGGAACAAGATGTTGTTGAACAAGTTCAACCAGCACCATCCCAACCTCAAAAGCGTCCTGACCCTGTTTATTTGTACTATTGCAAGTTTTGTCGCGCATTGGTGAAAGCCACGGAGTGGAACAAACCTGGGCCTAATTCGGGTCGCTGCACCCAAGGTTATCACATGTGGATGAAGGTTTGCGAATATGGTACACAGCATGGATTCCGCTGCTCGACATGCGGCCTTGAAGTGACCACAGACTCCAGACCCTACAACGGCAATAGTTGTACTCGTGGTGACCACCAATGGAGGCAGATTTATTGAAGAAATGCAAGCAGTCTGCGAAAAAATTGTCTGGATGTCTTGCGACAACGAAAAAATTGTACATTTGCAGTGTCGCTTTGGCGGCAGACATAGAGAAGATCGTTTTTCCGACGAGGCATTGATTCGGCAAAGTCTGGTAAATTTCAAGAATCAGAGTGTGAGTTTGGAAATGCGGTTCAACCCAATAGGGCGTGGACTGCTTTTCGCTTATCCTCTGATTAAGGTTTACCAGAGCCTGCCGAACGGGATGGGATGAAATAGGGGACGCGCTCTTTTTTGTGAGGTTGCTTGGGGTGATAGGGGATGCCGAAAAATTTAAAATTAATAAATAACCATGGAAAATTGTAATAAGAACATCAATGTGAATCAAAACGAAAAGCAAAATCCTAGAAAAGAACGTTATTGGATTGCATTTTCTTCGAATGGTTGGTTTAAGGAGATTACAGAAAAAACCGAACAAGTTCAAAAAGATCAAAATTGGGAAAATCATATTTATTTCGATACTCTTGAAGAATTGAGAGTTTTTGAGGAAAACCTTAAACGCTTCATCAAAGTGAATTATCCGAGAGCGAAAGATGAAGGTTGGTTCCCGGAGATAAAAGTATGATATGAACGTAATCAAATATGATATGAAAAAGAATAAATTGAACAAATTGCTATTATTGTTGTTTTTGTTCTTTGTTGTAGCAGGTTGCGGACATGATGAAAACGAGAACAAAGATGCAAGCAACGATTCCAGTAGTGTTGAAATCGTTAAGGATATTGATGCGGATTTTGATGTCAAAGAAATCCTGTCCAAATATTCAGTACATCCCGAACAAGAACAAGCCGTTATTAAAATAATGGATGGTGTTCAAGGCTATTTGAATTCTAATATTGGAATAATCATGGACGAGTTCCGTCGCGATAAAAATCGAGCTAAGAACATTGACAGTCAATTTGCCCATGGGAAGATATCTCCCAAGACCCTTGAGTTTTGGATTAATGACAAGATTGAGGAATACAATGATGAACACATGACTAATCGATTGCATACGGTAACCTTCGAAATTGTGATGGATACGGCATCGATTTATCCATTTTTTAATAAGCCTTTGATAAAAAACTGGCTTAGTTATTATGAGTCCGGGATTTACAATTGTGCTTGTGATAAATGGAAAGAACAAGGAGAAAATACTGATGAAAAAGAACAAATAATAATCAAAGGGATAACAGATGCTTATTTTGCCTTGTTCAAGGCTGAAAATTTAATTGAACAAATGATTGGAGTTAAAAACAACAAAATTATCGAGCAATGAAAAAGACATTCTATTCTGTATTGATAATATTTTGTGTTATAGGCAGTGCTTTCGGCCAAAGGCCTAATGACACTCTGGTCAATTCTGTTATTGCCGATACGCTTACCCAGTCTCAAACAGAAATTGAAGTTGGAGATTTTATTGATGAGTTCAGTATGAGTGGTTTTGACCAACAAAAAGCAGCAATGTTGCTCAATGAGTGTATTTATACTTTGACTAGAGTGGAACGAAATAAGAACAAATTTGCGTATGAGGAAGAACAATTTAAGTTGAACAATGTGTTGACATGGGAAGGCGTTCCCGAAATGGAATCTGTGACCACTTTTAGAGAACAACTGCAAACAGAACTAAATAAGCTTGTCATCAATGAAATAGAAAAAGAACGTTTCTTGAAAAAGAAAGAGAAAAGAGACAATGCAGCAGCGAGGAACGCTCTGTTAGGTGCCGTTTCATCCGTGCAACTCAATGTGAATTTAGTTTCCATTATTTCTAATGTTGTTCTTACCACGGCTCGTACTCTTATGGATTATAATGCCAAGAAGGAAGAGTCCGCTGCCGATCTTAATGATCAGTTGTGGGAATTAACTAAAGACGAAATGAAATCGGTCACAAGTTTGCGTAATACTGCGTTTGGTGTTTTGACCGAAGCCTTTGGCAAATTTGGGATAAAGGAATGTATGAGACTGACGCCAGATAATGTTAATGAATTTCTCAATATTCTTGAGCTTAAAGATTTGGTTATCAAACAGAATCAACTTCAGGACAAAGAATCCGTATATCAATTTTTCCCGCCATATTGGTACGAATTGGGTTGCACCTATTTGGATTTGTATAGCTTGGATTCAGTCAAGTATGCTGTCGATTTGCAGAAGGCTTGGAAGGCCTTCGACCGGTATGAAAGAATGTCCGATAAGTTCAAATTGTATCGTTACGATGGTAATGTGGGAATGATAGCATTGTTTCAGTTGCAATATCAGAAAGGCTTGTCAAATGAACAAAAAGAGGCATTAATTCAGAAAGTAATGTTCAACATTAAAAACAATGGAAATGTCTATCTAATTTGTGCATTGAATTATATGGAAATGGGCAAACTCAATGAATCCTATCGGTTGATGAGCGATTGCTTGTCTAACAATAAGATGACAGCATCTGATGAGATGATTTTGACTTCGGCCGCATATTGGTATTTGTTGAAGGACCAAGGTGTCAAAGACTATTTCGTTAGGGCATTGGCACTGGCTGATAACATCGGGGTGAACGCTTATCTCACTTTCCTTTATGCTGTGAGAAACGATAAAAATGTGGATTTCTATACACTTAGAAGAGTGCTGCAGAAAAACATCCAGCTTGTGCCAATTCGTTATGAAGATGATGATATTACGGAGATTGAATATCGGCAAAGCGACAATACTCCCAGAAAATTTTACTACAATATAGAAGATTGGGATTTGGTGAGACGGGATTTTTATAACGATAGTGATGATAGAACGGATTGGGAAGCCGCTGTCAGAAAGGCTACCCATAAGTTGAAAGATGACTATAAGTATTTTGATTCCCCAGAGGCTATGGCTCATGAAATGTATTATTTCAAGGACCATCCTGATCATCTATATAGTAGTGAGGGAAATCTTTTTTCTATTGTGATGATAGATGGTAAAAAGTATTATTATCTTGACGCTTCAAAAAAGTGGGAATCGGGTATAAAAGATTATCAGGGGGCAAAGATTGAAAAGAAAAAAGGCTCCGGACGTTACAACACAGAGAGTAATAACCGAGAGGATAAATATAGAAAGTTTTACAAGAAGTATAGCGTCGAAAAAGTGGAATCTGTTTTCTATTTTGGAGATTATGTAAATGAGAGATATTCATGGCCAGGTTATACTGGGCCTATTTGCATAATGGATCTTTCTATTAACTCGGGTGATAATGATGGAGAATATTACAATGGCAAAGTCTGTTTGAGATATGAAACAGATTATATCAAGGAAGGAGACACAAAATTGCGTTTGTGTGGTATATCATTTGTTGAAAAAGTTGGAGATGAGGAAAAGGTAGAATGGATTAAATTCTAAAGTATTGTGAAAACATTATTATATAAGTTGGTAATCATCATAATGATGGTATTCTCATCTATCTATGGCTTTGCACAACAGATGGTGCCAAAAGATGAAATCGAATTGATTGATGAGAAAATAAAGTTAAAAGGAAAGCAATACCCTGGAAAAACCATAGTATTAGACGGCATTATTGAAGATGAAAAATGGTATGCTTCTAAGTATAGGATTTTATTCGTTCTGAAAGAAGCTTGGGGAGGGGACGAAGGTGTTGTTGATATTCGGGCTGAACGCAGGAAAGATACCAAGATCCCTACAGATGGTAATGGGACCTATCGCCCGATGGTTGCAATTGCTAATATGTTGGTGAAAGATTTAGATGATTTTAATGCGATTTCAGGTAGTATTAATAGTAGTGAAGCGTGGTCGGTATTCAAAGGCTGTTCTGCTATTATGGAGATTAAGAAAATATATGGAGGTACTAGGTCAAGTGATAATGATATAAAAGCCCATGCCACAATAAATGCCGAGTTATTAGAGGAACAAGTAAGAGTGTATAATCCAAATATTGTGGTAATTGGAGTGAATAATTTGTTGGATGATATATTGGTCAAGAATAATGAGGTTTTTGGTGAGCATGTTAACTATGATGACGTTGAATTTATCACAATACATGGCAAAAGATTTAAATGTTATTACACGGATAATCGGATTTATATCAATGCTTATCACCCACAATATGGCAATTTTTATATACAGGAATATTGCGAGGAGATTGTCCGAGTAGCTCGTGAATGGATGGAGGATAACGAAGAATGAAAAACAGACTAATTTCTAAACCTTGCCCCCGCTGCCAAACCGAAATCAAGCTGTTCACCCTCCCAGAGGGAACGATGACAGACCCCGAACCAGCCAAAGCACGGCTTTTCGTTGTCAAACGTTGCCCTTCATGTGAGCGAAAGGTGCTGATTTGGACAGGTTTTCGGCAGGTGGTAAAGTGACGCTTTGGTTTTATCGTGATTCCTTGAACAAATCATCCATCGTGACCAACATCTGAATCTGGCCGAAATACTCATTGTAGGTCAGGCCGTAAGTCGTTATTAATGTGAGATGTACGTTGCGATTTTTGGGTAGGTTATCAATGAGTGTTTGCGTTCTGTGGCGCAGTTTTTTATCGTAGCCCTTGTCGATAGTAAATTCTTCCTTATAGAATTTCATTTCACAAAGGTTCACAACGCGGTCGGCACGGTCAATCAGGAGGTCGATTTGCGTGCCTTCGGTCTCGTCATCACCTCTGAGACTCCATGCCGATTCCTTTGAGGTGATGCCTCCGATGCCTAAAGCATTCTTAATCTGTTGGATGTGTTTCATGCAAACTTCTTCAAAGGCAATACCTTTCCAAGATGAAAGCCGTTGCGCGTTTTGGTTTTTCTCCCAAAATTCGGGGTCGGTGATTTCGCCATTGGCCAAGAATTTGGCATGGAATAGGCAGAAATTGTCCACCAACTTGTAGTGCTCCTCTCGTTTTGAGCGGCCAAAAGGCACATAACGCACGATGAAATCGCTTGCTTCGAGGGCAGTCAGCATTTTGGAGAAGCCACCGCCTTTCTGTATGCCTGTTGCGGTGGCAATCTCGTCGCGTGTAAATCCGCAGTGTTTGGTTGCCAATAAGTTGATGATTTTCTTATAGTTGGCAGGTCGCGAAAACAACGATGAAAATAGTCTGTCGAATTCGTTTTTCAGCTTGGCATTGCGGGCGAAAAACAGAAGGTCGAGGTTTTGTCCGAGGCTCAATCCCTTGCGGAAAAATCCCAAATAGTAAGGTATACCTCCGACGGCCATATAGGCTTGGATGATGTCGTAGCGTGTCAGGCGCAAGTCCATCGCCTTGAAATAAGCCTCACATTCGCACAGTGTAAACGGCGAGAGTTTGATTTCATAGGTGAGGCGTCCGTAAAGTCCGCCGTGGTTGTTGATGAGGTTGTCTTCCATCCATGAGGTGGCCGAGCCGCACACGATGAGCATCAGGTTGTCGCGTCCCGAGCCCCATCCGTTCCAAAAGTGCTCGAATGCTGAGAGAAACCCCGACCGTGGCGTGTCCATCCACGGCAATTCGTCGATGAAGACCACTTGGCGCTCTTTCCCACTAAGGCTTTCCAGCAGCCTTTCGAGCATGAAAAAGGCCTCAATCCAACTCTTGGGATGTTCGGAAGGCTCTAATCCGTAACGAATGAGTGAATTGTGGAAGCTTTTTAGTTGGTCTTGCAGAATATTTGTGTTTTCTGTGTCAAAAGGCGACACCCCTGTATGGTAAAAGGCCATCTTGTCCTTGAACAATTCTTTGATGAGGTAGGTTTTCCCCACTCTGCGGCGACCATAAACGGCGACAAACTCTGGCCTATTGCCGCGATAGAGTTGCATAAGTTCCTCAATTTCAGTGTTTCTTCCGATAATATTGCTCATGTTTTATGACTTTATTTGTCCGCAAAGGTACAAAAATATCATTTCACGGATAAATAAATACCATCTTATTTTTCCCTAAACGATAAAAAATATTCTTTTAGGATAAATAAGCAGTATACTAATTGTCCCTGAAAGCATATAAAAGTGTTTTCAGGGACAAATAAGTGTAAAATGAGGATGGATTTTATTCAATCACCATATCAAACGGCAACCGCGCTTGGATACCTGTGTTCTTCTGAAGGTTGTCCAAACCTTTGAAGTAGTCGTAATATGCACCGAGTCTCTGTTTCATCGCGGCATCGAGTTGGTCGGAGCCGTTACCGTTTATGGATTCCATGATACGAGTGAAATAGTCCTTCTGCTTGGGCCATTCCGTCACTTTGTAGTCGTTGCCCAAGTTGGCTTTCTCAGCGGCATAGGCGATGGCATCTTCCATGTCACCCAGCTTGTCAACGAGGCCGAGACTGATGGCATCAGCACCAGCCCACACACGGCCTTGACCAATGCTGTCAACGTAGGTTTGAGTCAGGCCACGACCATTGGCAACACGCTTGGTGAAGTCGTCGTAGGTCTTGACCACCATTTCCTGCAATTTGCCATACTGGAACTCGGTGAGCGGTTGGGTGATATTGCCGAAGTCGGCGTTTTTGTTGGTTTTGGCCACGTCAAAGGTCAAGCCAACCTTGTCGTTCAAGAAGCCTTGCATGTTGGGGAAGGTACCGAACACACCGATGGAACCTGTGAGGGTAGTGGGGTCGGCGAAGATGTAGTTGGCATTGGCTGAAATCCAGTAACCGCCTGAAGCGGCATAGTTGCCCATGGAGACGATGACAGGTTTCACTTCCTTGGTGAGGTCGAGCTCGCGTCCGATGATGGCAGAAGCCACGGCACTGCCGCCAGGTGAGTTGACGCGCAGCACAACGGCTTTCACGTTCTCGTCCTCGCGGGCTTGACGGATGGTCTTGGAGAGGTTTTCGGAATAGATGGCCTCGTTCTCGTCGCCCTTGCCGTCGAAGATTTGTCCCGAAGCATAGATGATGGCCACTTCGTTCTTGCTGGCGTTCTTGTCCTTATAGGATTTGGCGTAATTGGCATTGCCAATGGCGTTGATGCTCTTGTTGCTGCCAGTCAGACCTTTCAGCTCGTCAAGCACTTGGTCCTTGTAGTAGAGCGCGTCAACCAAACCAAGTTCTTTGGCTTTCTGGGCATTGAACAGGGTCTCCAAGTTGTCGGCAATCTCGTTAAGTTGTTCCACGGAGATGTTGCGGTTTTGGCTAATGCCGGCGAGGATTTGACCCCAAACGGTGCCCAAAAGCTTGTCCATCTGTTCGCGGTTGGCCTCGCTCATCTTGTCTAAGAAATAAGGCTCCACGGCACTCTTGAAGCGGTTGTTGGGGCCGCGCACAATCTGCATCTCGATGTCGAGTTTGTCTAACAAGTGCTTGTAGAACGTGATTTGCGTGGCCATGCCGTGCAGGTCGAGGGCACCTTCAGGATTGAGGATAATCTTGTCGGCGATAGAGGCCATATAGTAGGCGGATTGGCTGTAGCTTTCACCGTATGTGACGATAAACTTGCCTGATTCCTTGAATTCGATGAGTTTGTCACGGATTTCCTGCAAGGTGGCTGTAGAAGTCGGGATGCTACTCAGTTCCATGTAGATACCTTTGATGTTCGGGTCGGTCTTGGCATGTTCGATGTTGCGTAAGATGTCATTCATACCTGTGGCATCTTTGGATTCCATCGACTGGAAATCGATACCGCTGAAAGGATCTTCGGTGGTACGGTCCGCGATTTGATAGTCGAGTTTCATGTAAAGCACGGAGTTGGGCTTTACGGTCGTTGAGGTTTCTGTGTCTTTCGACAGGTTGGAAATCATGGAAGAAACCACTCCAACCTTAATGAAGAAGTTGATTACCAATGCAATCAATGTGCCGATGAAGGCAGCAAGTACAACTTTACCGAATTTCATGATGTTACGTTTTTGTTAGTTTAGACCGCAAAGGTACATAAAAAAAACTTACCTTTGCCGAAAATCTCGACGATGGAAAAATGTTACGTTCTCTTCGGGTCGAACATGGGCGACAAAAACCAAATCTTTGCGCAGGCTTGCCTATTAATTAATAATAGGTGTGGTCATATTGAGGCGGTTTCGTCGGCCTACGAGTCGGAGCCATGGGGGTTTGAGGCGAAGGAATGGTTCTTGAACCGACTCATTATCGTCGAGACGGAGCTTGAACCCGAGGAAATGATGCGGCAACTGCTTGACATTGAGGCTGAATTGGGAAGAGTGCGCCATCCCGAAACGGAAGGCTATACCTCACGGACAGCGGATTTGGACATCCTTTATTATGGTTCCCGCATCGTGCTGACCGACAGCCTCACCATCCCGCATCCGCGACTGCACGAGCGCCGTTTTGCCCTGTTGCCTTTGTGCGAAATGGTGCCGCAGTTGGTGCATCCTGCGTTTAACTTCACCCAAACCGAGCTGTTGAGGCGTTGCCACGACTTTTCGGAAGTCAGAAAAATCGAATGAGTATGCAATACAATTATATCGCCATAGAAGGAACCATCGGGGCAGGCAAGACCACTTTGTCCACTCGCATCGCCAACGATTTCAATGGAAAACTTGTCCTTGAGGAGTTTGAGGGCGACAAGAATCCGTTCCTGCCCAAGTTCTACAAGGAGCCCGAGAAGTATTCCTTCCAGTTGGAAATGACCTTTTTGGCCTTGCGTTATCAGCAGTTGAAGGACAAACTGGGTGCCCTCGACCTCTTCCACGATTTCATCATCTCGGACTATTATGTGGCCAAGTCGCTGATTTTCTCGAAGAACAACTTACAGGATGACGAATACCAACTATTTGCCCGATTTTTCAATATCATCTTTTCAGACATGCCTAAACCTGAGTTGTTGGTGTACCTTTACTCCGATGTGGAGCGTTTGCAGGCCAACATCCGCAAGCGCGGACGCAGCTATGAGCAGGAAATCAGCGATGCCTATTTGGAAAACATCCAGCAGGGTTATTTCGATTTTCTCCGTCAGCAACAGGGCAACATGCGTATTCTGTTGATTGACACCAACCGCCTCGACTTTGTGGCGAACGAAAAGGACTATCAGCGCATCATTGACGCTATCGATCAACCTTACGAAATTGGTTTACATAGGATTTCCTTGTGATTTTTTTTTCAGGTACGGACACAAAAAAAGCCGCCCGATTGGAGCGGCTTTTCTGTTGTTTGGTGAAACAGATTACTTCTTTTCCACTTTCACTTTGATGTTTCTGGTGACGACTTCCTTGTAAGGCTCGTTCACGTAGATTTCAGCGCGACGGAGTTGCGGCAGAATATCCTTTTCGAGTTGAGGATAGATGGCGCACATTTCCTTGATGGTTCTTTCTCTGTTGCTGGAGTTGTTGATGTTGTTGATGATAGCATCCTTGTCCTTCAGGTTGGAGGCTTGAACGAGTTCAACGAAAGTGTTCCAGTCGGGACCATAACCCTTACCGTTGATTTGGATACCTTCGGCCTTTGCCTTCTTGACGAGCTTCATCATTTGGGCGTTAGCGGCATTGTTACGGTTCTCAGACAGTGTGTTGTTGTGGTCTTCTTCGCCTTCAGGTGAAGCCCAAGCTCTGATTTCGAATTCCGTTTCAGTCTTCATCAGTTCGTTGAAAGCGGCATCGGCTTCCTTGTTGAGGGCCTTTCTTCTGGTGATGTCGTGTGAATCCTTGTTGAAGAAGTAGGTAAGCTTCTTGACAGCCTTAACCTTGTCGAGGGTGTCGTAAACAACTTCGTCAATGAACTCGTCCTTCACGACGACGCCGTCAGCCAGCTTCACGGTGTTGCCCTGAGTGAAATAGGCGTTCTTCACGATTTCATCCTGAGTGGGATAAATTGTGCCTTCGTAGACATAGAACATCGGGTCGGCCTTCAGCTCGCTGTTTTCCATCTCGGGCTGATAAGGGATGCAGTAGTGCTTGGTGAACTCGCCACCTTCCTTGTAGTTGACGCGGAAGTCACCTTCGCCCTTAACCTTTTCACCAACGAAGGTGATAGGATCGATGTCGATTTGGCCACCGTTGTAGGCAAGATAAGGCTTCAGGTTCATGACAGCTTGCTTTTCGAAATATTCACCGGGGATGGTGACGATGACATCGAAGCAAACGTTACCGTCTTCGCCTTCAACCAGCGGGTCAGGATTCACGCGATAGGTGATTTTGTTCGATTCGCGGGCCATCTTCTCGATGTCACAAGGATTGTTGAACTTGACGCGCAGACCGAGGTTCAACTGACCGAACATGTCCATGTTGTTGATGACACGATTCTCTTCGATAAAAGCCGATGATGTTGTTGAATACTTCTTCTTCTTCACTTGGTCGAGATTGTCGGTGTTAGTGAAGTTGTAAGTGTAGTCGATGAAGAGATCAAACTTCGGAGCAATGTTGAAGGTGAATTCCATACCAACAGGAACATCCAAAGCAAATTTGCCTTTGTCCATTTTATCCTTCAAAGCGGGTGTTTGGGGATTATCGCTGCCATCCATTTGGCTAACTTCTGCCGCTTTGTAATAGATACCACCGACACCGATATGAGGCACCAGGTTGATGACTCTTCTCGGGTTGTAGTTGAACATGTTGAAGAGATTGAAAGTCAAGTTCAGGTTGCCTTCAATGCAGCTGGTTCCTTCGAAGCCGAGGTTGGAATAAATGCCTGCAGGACCGTCAATGAAACCGAGAGTCTGAAGATTGGAATCACCCTTTTTAACTTCGTGTTTGTGGCCGGAATAAAGACCATAACCGCCCTTGAGGTTCAAGCCGACAACCTTGCCCATTTGGTAACCGATGCCGAGGTGGGCATTCCAGTTGTTTTTAATGTTTTTGGGAAGCAACATAAAGTGGTCGAAATCATCCCAAAAGCCGCCGGTGTAGTTGGCCAAGTCACCGTGGTAGATGGAGAGACCACCATCAGCTTGAATGTACAAATACTTTTCAGCAGGTTTTGAATGTTTTTTGCCTTCTTGAGCCATCATGCTCAAAGGAAGCACTGCCATGACGACGAGCATCAGCAGTTTCGAAAAAGTCAAGTTTTTCTTCATAACGCAATTGTGTTAAGTTTGTAATGATTTTAATTTGTTGTATCTTTTTTCTATTTATTCTATTCCATTTAGCCAACAAAAATAGGAAATAATTCTTTTGCTGATGCAAAAATAGTGGAAAAAAAACTCTTTTTTTGTGGTTTTCAGCAAAAAAGGAAAGAAAAGAGCCTTATTTTGGCTTCAAATGCAACTGCTCAAAGAGTTTCCACATGACAATTCCGGCACAAACGGAAACATTAATGGAGTGTTTTGTACCTTCCTGAGGCAGCTCAATAGCACCTTCGCAATAGGGTAAAGTTTCTTCGCTGACACCTTCAACCTCGTTACCCAATATATAAGCAGTATGCGGTTCAAACTTGAAATCCTGCAAGGGCACACTGCCTTCCACCTGCTCGACGGCAAAAATTCGATAGCCTTCGGTTTTTAATTCCTGACAGGCGGCTTCAGTGGTTTCAAAATAACGCCACTTCACGGTTTCATCTGCGCCTAAGGCGGTCTTGTGGATTTCGCGGTGGGGTGGACAGGCCGTAATGCCGCACAAAAACAACGCTCCTATGCGGAAAGCGTCGGCAGTGCGAAAAAAGGCACCCACGTTGCTCAACGAGCGGATGTTGTCGAGCACTATTATAATAGGTAGCTTCTCTGCTTGTTCAAAGTCTTCTTTGCTGATGCGGTTCAGCTCGTCCATACTGAGTTTGCGCATGTTTTTCTCTTTTTGCAGCAAAATAAATGAAAAAAGGTGTCGTCCTGTCATTAATGCGTATTTTTTTGGATGAACGCGCCGATTGTTTCAAACAAAACGCTAATTTTGTACCCCTTAATTCGAGTTTTTATGGCAGACAAAGCGACCGAAACCCCATTGATGAAGCAGTATTATTCGTTCAAGGCAAAGTATCCTGATGCGATGCTGCTGTTCCGCGTGGGTGATTTTTACGAGACATACGGTGAGGACGCGGTGAAGTCATCGAAGATTTTGGGCATTGTGCTTACCAAACGTTCCAATGGTGCTTCTGCCGATGTGGAACTCGCTGGTTTTCCGCATCATGCTTTGGATACCTATCTGCCGAAATTGGTACGTGCTGGATTGAAAGTTGCAGTGTGTGAGCAGCTTGAAGACCCGAAATTGGCCAAAAAGTTGGTGAAACGTGGAGTGGTGGAGTTGGTTACGCCTGGAGTTACTTATAATGACAATGTGCTGGAGCAAAAAGAGAACAACTTTTTGGCTTCCGTGCATCTCGAAAAGGAGGTTTCCGGTGTGTCGTTTTTGGATGTATCGACTGGCGAATTTCTCCTGACGCAAGGCACTAATGAATACATAGACAAGCTGTTGCAGAGCTTTAACCCTTCTGAGGTGTTGGTGCAGCGCAACAAACGTAAGGACTTTATCGATTTATTTAGTGCGAAATATTATTTGACCGTTTTCGACGACTGGGTTTTCACCGACGACTATGCCAACGAAATTCTCAACAAGCATTTTCATACCGTTTCTCTGAAAGGCTTCGGTGTCGACGATTTCCCAAAAGGCATCGTTGCGGCGGGAGCTGCTATCCATTATCTGATTGAAACGCAACATGATAAACTCAACCATATCACTTCACTCTCTCGCATTGACCAAGGGCAATATGTTTGGTTGGACAAGTTCACCATCCGCAATTTGGAGCTTTTGCATACCACCAATGTAAATGCCAAAACTTTGATTGATGTTATTGATAAAACGGTGTCCCCGATGGGTGGTCGATTGATGCGTCGCTGGTTGAGCCTGCCATTGAAGAACAAGGAGCAGATAGAGGCGCGTTATGAAGTGGTACGCTATTTCGTCGAACATCGTGAATCCATTCAAAAGTTTCAGGATGCGGTTCGTCAAGTCGGCGATTTGGAACGTTTGATTTCCAAGGTGTCATTGTCGAGGGTGAATCCGAGAGAGTTATTGCAAGTGGGTCGTGCCTTGGATCAGATTGAGGTGTTGAAAATTGCTTGTGAAGAGAGTCAACATCCTGCTTTGCTACGTTTTGCTGAGCAGTTCAATCCTTGCGTCTCCATTCGTGAGCGCATCAAGAAAGACCTGAATCCTGATGCACCAGCGTTATTATCCAAAGGCAACTTTATTGCCGAAGGCGTGGATGCGGAACTTGATGAATTGCGCAACTTGTCGCGTTCGGGCAAAGAATACCTGATGGGCATTCAGCGGCGCGAGATGGAACTGACAGGTATCAGCTCATTGAAAGTGGGCTATAACAATGTGTTCGGCTATTATCTTGAAGTGACTAATTCCCACAAAGATAAGGTACCGCAGGAATGGATTCGCAAGCAAACCCTCACCAACGCTGAACGTTACATTACCGAGGAACTGAAGGAATACGAACAAAAAATTCTTGGTGCGGAGGAGAAAATCAGTATCATCGAGCAAAGGGTTTATAATGAGTTGGTTACCGCCGTGACCGAGTTTGTGGAACCCATTCAGGTGGACGCTTCCATCGTGGCACGTATTGACTGTTTGGTGAGCTTTGCTGACATCTCCTTGAAAAACAACTATGTGCAGCCTGTCATTGACGACTCTTTCGTTTTGGACATTAAAGAGGGGCGTCACCCTGTCATTGAGCAGATGATGCCAGTAGGGGAGAGTTATATTGCCAACGACGTCTATCTCGACCGTGACAAGCAGCAAATTATTATCATCACGGGTCCTAACATGTCAGGTAAGTCGGCTTTGCTGCGCCAAACGGCTTTGATTGTGTTGCTGGCGCAGATGGGTTGCTTCGTGCCAGCGGCTTCGGCGCGTATCGGTTTGGTGGACAAGATTTTTACTCGCGTGGGTGCATCCGACAACATCTCTTCGGGCGAATCGACCTTCATGGTGGAAATGAACGAGACCGCAAGTATATTAAATAATGTGTCATCAAGAAGTTTGGTATTGCTCGACGAAATCGGACGCGGTACGAGTACTTACGACGGCATCAGCATTGCCTGGGCCATCACTGAGTTTTTGCACGACCACCCTGTGAGCCGCGCCAAGGTGATGTTTGCCACGCACTACCACGAGTTGAATGAGATGGAGGACTCTTTTGCCCGCATCAAGAACTACCATGTGTCGGTGAAAGAAGTCGGCAACAAGGTCGTCTTCCTGCGCAAGTTGAAACGTGGTGGCAGTGCGCATAGCTTTGGTATCCATGTAGCCGAAATGGCAGGTATGCCACGTAAAGTTATCGAACGCGCCACGGCCTTACTTTCAGTACTTGAAAAATCCCACACCAGCGAAGATGTGGAGAAAGCCGCTAAGAAACAGGACGACGCCATGCAGTTGAGTTTCATCCAGTTGGATGACCCATTGCTGCTGCAAATCAAGGAAGACATTCTCAATACCAATATAGATACCTTGACGCCAGTTGAGGCTTTGATGAAGTTGAATGAGATTAAGAAATTGTTGAATCATTGATGACTAATAATCAATGTGTTAGAGAGAAAGAAAGAAAAAATTTCTCAAAAATGTTTGCGGCATTGAAAAAAGTTGTATTTTTGCCGCGCAATTCGCAAGCGGAATTCTTGAAAAGGAAAGAATACCGATTGCCGAAGACAAGCGGAAATAGCTCAGTTGGTAGAGCACGACCTTGCCAAGGTCGGGGTCGCGAGTTCGAGTCTCGTTTTCCGCTCCGCTCTTGCGGAAATCGCTCAGTTGGTAGAGCACGACC
>JAEEGG010003840.1_pt1 | contig 37130 bp, 29 predicted proteins | sample 9134161 | NCBI WGS metagenome assembly JAEEGG01 (sample SAMN16246543, study PRJNA631951) | gut metagenome | biome: gut microbiome; feature: rumen; material: CR-attached | host: Bos | place: Iran: Karaj | collected 2018-10
GGACACGCACGCGTCCGCCCCTCAGACCGCCGTTGTACTTGCTGCAGTCGGCAATGCCGCCTGTGGGAAAATCGGGATAGAGGTCGAATTCTTCTCCCTTGAGGGCTGCGATGCTGGCATCTAGCAGTTCGTTGAAGTTGTGGGGGAGAATGAGGATCTTGAGGCCGACGCCGATACCTTTGCTTCCCTGCGACAGAAGCAGCGGGAATTTCACCGGCAGGGTGACGGGCTCCACGCTGGCGCGGTCATACGTGGGCACCCACTCCGTGATCTTGGGATTGTAGACCACGTCGAGGGCGAACTTGCTCAGCTTGGCCTCGATGTAACGCATCGCAGCGGCGCTGTCACCAGTGAGGATGTTTCCCCAGTTTCCCTGTCCGTCGATGAGCAACTCTTTCTGTTGCATTCCCACGAGGGCGTCATAGATGGATGCGTCACCGTGCGGGTGGAATTTCATCGTGTCACCGACGATTCCCGCAACTTTGTGGTAACGGCCGTCCTCGTTGAGTTTCAATGCGTGAAGGATACGTCGCTGCACAGGCTTCAGACCGTCCTCTATATAGGGAACGGCACGGTCGAGCATCACATATGAGGCATAGTCGAGGAACCAGTCGCGGTACATTCCAGGGAGTTTGTATTTGTTCTCCCCGGCATTGATCACGCGATTGAACTTGCTGCTCTTGCTGTTGTCGCGGGCCTCCCTGGCCGGCTCTTCGCTGGCTTGCTGTTCTTCCTGAGCTGCCTCCTGGGCTTCTTCCTGAATCTCCTCCTGAGTGCCTTCAGCTATCTCGTCTATCTCTTCACTCATCTCTTATACAGACCGGTTAATCTTGAATGTAGCCGAACCTTCTGAGCATCTGGCGGTCTTCCCTCCAGTTGCGTTCGACCTTGACAAATATCTGCAAAAATACCTTTTTTTCAAAAAATGCCTCCATGTCGACACGGGCCTGGGTGGCCACTTTCTTGAGAGCGGCACCCTTCTTGCCGATGATGATGCCTTTCTGAGAATCGCGCATCACGTTGATCACTGCCCTGATGTCGTATCTCTGCTCGCCTTCCTTGAACTCTTCGATCACCACCTCGGTGCAGTAGGGTATTTCTTTTGAATAGTTGAGGAATATCTTCTCGCGGATTATCTCGGCTGCGAAGAAACGCAGGCTCTTGTCGGTGAAGGCGTCCTTGTCATACCAGGGCGGGCTGACGGGGAGGAGCTCCTTGATGCGCTCGAATATGGAGTCGAGGTTGAAACGCTCCAGTGCGCTGGCGGCGAAAATCTCGGCCTTGGGGACCTCTTCGTGCCACTTGGCTGCGAGCTGGCTGACCTGTGCCTGGTCGCTCTTGTCTATCTTGTTGATGACGATGATCACGGGACACTCGACTTGGTTGAGCTTGGCCACGTATTCGCGGTTCTTGTCGGACTTCTCGATGACGTCCGTAACGTAGAGTATCACGTCGGCGTCGCCTATTGCGGTGTCGACGAAATTCATCATGCTCTCCTGCAGCTTGTAGGCAGGCTTCAGGATGCCGGGAGTGTCGCTGTATACTATCTGGAAGTCATCGCCGTTGACGATGCCCATGATGCGGTGACGGGTGGTCTGGGCCTTCGCGGTCACTATCGAAACTTTCTCGCCGACGAGGGCGTTCATCAGCGTTGACTTGCCCACGTTGGGGTTGCCTATGATGTTGACGAAGCCTGACCTGTGGTTGTTCCCTGCTTCCATCATTCGAATGCGCCCATCATCATATGGTTCAACTCTTCCTCAGTGAGGAAACGCCACTGGCCGCGGCGCAGGTTCTTCTTGGTCAGACCTGCGAAATAGACCCTGTCGAGCTTCTTGACCCTGTATCCGAGGTGCTCGAAAATGCGGCGTACGATACGGTTGCGGCCCGAGTGGATTTCGATGCCCACTTCGCTCTGCAGTCCGTTCACATAGGAGAGCGCGTCGGCCGCGATGGGGCCGTCGTCAAGGGTTATCCCTTCGAGGATGGTGTCGAAATCGGCTTTCTTGAGATTCTTGTCGAGTGTCACATAGTATATCTTCCGTACGTGGTATGACGGGTGGGTGAGCTTCTCGGCCAGGTTGCCGTCGTTGGTGAACATCAGCACTCCGGTGGTCGCCTTGTCGAGCCTGCCGACGGGGAATACGCGCTCCTTGCACAGTTCGGTGGATATCAGGTCCATCACCGTCCTCTCGGCGTGGGGGTCGCTGGTAGTGGTGACGAAGTTCTTGGGTTTGTTCATCACTATGTAGACCTTCTTTTCTCCCTTGATCCTTTCGCCGCTGAAACGGATGTCGTCGGTGGGGCTCACGCGGGTGCCGAGTTCGGTGACGATCTGTCCGTTGACGGTCACAAGGCCTGCTTCGATGTACTTGTCGGCCTCGCGGCGCGAGCAGACTCCCGAATTGGCGATGAACTTGTTGAGACGGATGAGGCCGTCGTCCTCAGCGGGGACGGCCTTGGCGGGAGCGTTTCTCTTCTTGTACTGCTTGTCGGAGAAGTATTTGCCGCTGCCTGAAGACCTTCTCTCGTAGGTCTTGCCGCTGCCGCCCTGGCGGCTCTTGGGATTTCCCTGGCGTGCCGGTGCTTTCGTGCCGGCGGGGCGGGGGGTATTGCGTTTTCTGGATGTATTGTTCTGCATAATGTCGGCGATTTTCTGCCGCTGCAAATGTAGCGGATTATTTGGATTTACAAGTACGTGGCCATTTCGTCAGCAAGGGCTTTCGCCGCCGCTGCGGAGGCCTCGGCGCAGTCATCTCCCTGGCCGGCGTATATTATGCCGCGCGATGAGTTGATCAGCAGGCCGCAGTGGCTGTTCATCCCGTATTTCACCACTTCGCTTACGGTGCCGCCCTGCGCTCCGACTCCGGGAACGAGGAAGAAGTGGTCGGGGCATATCTCGCGGATGGCCTTGAACATCTCGGGACGGGTGGCTCCAACTACGAACATAGTGTTGTCGATGGTGCCCCACTGGAGCGCCTTGCTCATAACCTTGGCGTAGAGCGGTTCCTCGCCGCCGAACTCGAAGTCCTGAGCCGATTCGTTGGAAGTCGCGGCAAGGATGATGGCCCATTTGCCTTTATAGTCGAGGAAGGGCTTGACGCTGTCCTGACCCATATAGGGGGAGAGGGTTACTGCGTCGAAATCGAGGGTCTCGAAGAATGCGCGGGCATACATACGGGCTGTGTTGCCGATGTCGCAACGTTTCGCATCGAGTATGACGAACAGCTCCGGGTAGTGCTTGCGGATGTAGGAGACTGTCATTTCAAGTTCGTTCCATCCCTGGGCGCCGAACACTTCGTAGAAGGCACTGTTGGGCTTGTATGCTACGGCATAGGGAGCCGTGGCATCGATGATGGCCTTGTTGAATTCGAAGACAGGATGTTCCGTGCGCCTGAAGCGGTCGGGAATCCGGGATATCTCCGGATCCAGTCCGATGCAGAGGAAACTTTTCTTCGCGAGAATGTTTTCGTAAAGTTGCTGATATGTCATAACCGACGGCTGAATTTGTATTTTTTGACTGAATTATACAAAGATAACCAAAATTTTACTATTTTTACGCCCCTTTGATTCTTATAGAAAATCACAAAACAATATGCAGATAAATCAAACCAAAAACCAGGATGACCTCACATTGAAGGTGAGCATCAAAGTCGACAAAGAAGATTACGCCGAAGATATGAACAAACGCCTCAAGGAATATCGCCACAAGGCCGATATCCGCGGCTTCCGCAAAGGAATGGCCCCGATGGGCCTCATCGAGAAGATGTACGGCGGCCAGGCTCTTGCAGATGCAGTCAATACTGTAGTCTCTCAGGAACTCGGCAAATTTATCGAGGACAACAAGCTCAACGTGATAGGCGAGCCCCTTCCCAGCGAGGACCAGGAGCCCAATGCTGAAGAAGGCGATTCTTTCACCTTCAATTTCGACCTCGGAGTTGCACCGGAGATAGACGTGGACGTGACTTCCGAAGACACCATCCCTTACTACACCGTGACTATGAGTGCCAAGGCCGTGGCTGACTACAAGGACAGCCTTCTGAGGCAGTATGGCAATATGGAGAGCGGAGAGAAGGCCGGTGAGGACGATTTCATCGTGGTTGACTTCAAGCAGGGCGAGACCGAAGTGAAAGACGCATACGTGTCGCTCCGCAGCATCACCGACGAGGCCAAGAGCATCTTCCTGGGCATAAAGAAGGACGAGGTCAGGGATCTCGACGTGAACGAAGTATTCCCCAATGACGCCGACCGCGCCGCCATGCTCCATATGAGCAAGGACGAACTGAAGGATATGGATCCCAAGTGGCAGATGACCGTGAAGGACGTGAAGACCTTCGTGGCCGCCAAGCCGACCCCCGAGACCTTCGACAGGATCTTCGGCAAGGACGTGGTCAAGGACGAGGCCGCTTTCGACGCCAAGGTAAAGGACCTTCTCAAGAACGAATATGCCCGCGAAAGTGAATTCCGCTTCGCCGGAGACGTGCGTGACTATCTGCTCAAGAAAGCCGACATCAAGCTTCCCGAGGAGTTCCTCAAGAAGTGGCTCATCCGTGTCAACGAGGGCAAGTTTACTCCCGAGGATATCGAGAGGGAATTCGGTGCGTTCACCAAGGACTTCCGCTGGCAGATGATCTGCAACCACCTGATGAAGGCTCACGATATGCAGGTTACCAAGGAAGACCTCGACAAGGAGGCGCGTGCACTTGCTGCATACCAGTTCGCAATGTACGGAATGAACGATGTTCCTGACGACCAGCTGGCCGGTTTCGCAGACCGTCTTCTCGGTGACGACGACCAGGCCCGTCGTCTCTACGACAAGGTTGAGGCTGACAAGGTCGTAGCATACGTAAAGGACACCGTCACCCTCGACAAGAAGAAATCCACTATCGAAAAAATGCGTCAGCAGACCAAATAAACCGTCATAAAGATGAACGAATTCGAAAAATATGCTGTCAAGCACCGTGGCATCAGCTCGATGGCACTTCACAGGTACAATTCTGTCGTTGACAGTTACATCAACCCTATGATCATCGAGGAGCGCCAGCTCAACGTGGCCCAAATGGACGTGTTCTCACGCTTGATGATGGACCGCATCATCTTCCTCGGCTGCCCCATCAACGATGAGGTCGCCAACATCATCCAGGCCCAGCTGCTCTTCCTCGACAGCAACGGTTACGATTCCGACATCTCCCTGTACATCAACTCACCCGGAGGTTCCGTATATGACGGACTCGGCATCTACGACACGATGCAGACCATAGGCTCCGACATCCATACCATCTGCACCGGAATGGCCGCATCCATGGCTTCCGTGCTGCTGGCTGCCGGAACCGCAGGAAAACGCTCGGCTCTGACTCATTCCAGGGTTATGATCCACCAGCCTCTCGGAGGAGCCGAGGGCCAGGCATCGGATATCGAGATCACAGCCCGCGAGATACTCAAGCTCAAGCACGAACTTTATCAGATACTCAGCGACCACACCGGAAAGGACATTGACATTATCCGCCGCGACGCCGACCGTGATTTCTGGATGACTTCACAGGAAGCGCTCGAATATGGAATGATAGACCAGATCGTCAAAAAAGCTGAGAAGAATGGCAAAAAATAAAATCGAAGTCCCTCATTGCGCATTCTGTGGCCGCAGTGAGAACGAAGTTCCCCTGATGTTGTACGGCGAGCAGGCCTGCATATGCTCCGACTGTGCCGAAATGGCGTTCACCAAAGCCAAGGAACTTCTCCATCCACAGAGCAGCATCAAGTCCGCCGGCAAGGTGAACGGCGAATTCTCCCTGCGCAAGCCCCACGAGATTTACGATTTCCTCAGCCAGTATGTAGTAGGGCAGGACGCGGCCAAGAAAACCCTAGCCGTAGCAGTCTACAACCACTACAAAAGGATTGAAAACGCCGAGTCCGGCGCAAGCGACCTCTTCGAAAAGTCCAATATCCTGATGGTCGGTCCCACAGGTACTGGCAAGACCCTGCTGGCCCGCACCATAGCCAAGATGCTTAACGTGCCGTTCGCCATCGTGGACGCCACGATCCTGACGGAAGCCGGTTATGTGGGAGAAGATGTGGAAAGCATTCTCACCCGTCTGCTCCAGGACGCCGACTATGATGTCAAGAAAGCTGAGAAAGGCATTGTCTTCATAGACGAGATCGACAAGATCGCCCGCAAGGGTGACAACCCGTCGATAACCCGCGACGTGTCGGGAGAGGGCGTGCAGCAGGCTCTGCTCAAGATTATAGAAGGAAGCATTGTGAACGTTCCTCCGCAGGGCGGACGCAAGCATCCTGAGCAGCAGATGATAGCAGTCGACACCAACAACATCCTCTTCATCTGCGGAGGTGCATTCGAAGGTATCGAGCGCAATATCGGCAACCGTCTGAACACTCAGGTGGTCGGCTTTGACGCCGGAGGCAAACGTTCGCACATCGACCGTGACAACCTTATCCAGTACATTGCTCCCCAGGATCTTCGCGCATACGGACTCATCCCCGAGATAATCGGCCGTCTCCCCGTGCTGACACATCTCAACCCCCTGGACCGCAAGACACTCAGGGCCATCCTCACGGAACCCAAGAACTCGCTGGTCAATCAGTACAAGGCCATTTTCCGCCTCGACGGCATCAAGCTCATCATCAAGCCTGACGTGCTGGAATATATCGTCGACACTGCCATTGAGTTCAAGCTGGGAGCCCGCGGACTGCGCTCCATCTGCGAGATCATTATGCTGGATGCAATGTACGACGCTCCTACCAGCAACCGCAAGACTTTCACGGTAGATCTCGACTACGCCAAGTCCAAGGTACAAAAATCGGGAGCGGTCCTTGTTCAAGATCCCACTCCCGTTATCGATTGACCCCGGAGGTCTTCTTAGTTCAGTATATCCCCGTTCATCGAAATCAGGAACTCCTGGTTGTTGGCTGTTCTTTGCAGCCTGCTCTTCATGAATTCCATAGCCTCCACTGAGTTCATGTCGGAGAGATAGTTGCGCAGTATCCAGATGCGATTGACATACTCCGGATCGTAAAGCAGGTCGTCGCGGCGGGTGCTGCTGAGGGTGACGTCCACTGCAGGGAAGATGCGCTTGTTCGAGAGCTTGCGGTCGAGCTGGAGCTCCAGGTTGCCGGTGCCCTTGAATTCTTCGAAGATCACGTCGTCCATCTTTGAACCAGTCTCAGTGAGCGCTGTGGCCAGGATGGTGAGGGAACCTCCGTTCTCGATGTTTCGGGCAGCGCCGAAGAAGCGTTTGGGCTTCTGGAGGGCGTTGGCGTCAACGCCTCCGGAAAGAACTTTGCCGGATGCGGGCTGGACTGTGTTGTATGCCCTGGCAAGACGGGTGATGGAGTCGAGAAGGATCACCACGTCGTGGCCGCATTCCACCAGCCTCTTAGCTTTCTCGATGACCATATTGGCAACTTTCACGTGCCTTTCTGCGGGCTCGTCGAAGGTCGAGGCGATAACCTCCGCCTTGACGCTGCGCTGCATGTCGGTCACCTCTTCAGGACGCTCGTCGATGAGCAGCACGATCATGAACACTTCGGGGTGGTTGTCTGCTATGGCGTTTGCTATATCCTTGAGCAGTACGGTCTTACCAGTCTTGGGCTGGGCAACGATCAGACCCCTCTGGCCTTTTCCGATAGGGGTGAACATATCCACCACGCGCACTGAGATGTTGTCGTTGTGGCCGTTGCCAGTGATGTTGAATTTCTCGTCGGGGAAGAGGGGGGTGAGGAAGTCGAAGGGCACGCGGTCGCGCACTTCTTCGGGCAGCCTTCCGTTGATGCGGTCCACTCTCACAAGCGGGAAATACTTGTCGCCTTCGCGGGGAGGACGGATCTCGCCAAGAATGGTGTCGCCGTTCTTGAGAGCGTAGTTCTTTATCTGCGACTGCGATACATATATATCATCGGGTGAATTCAGGTAGTTGTAGTCAGAAGAACGCAGGAAACCGTAACCGTCGGGCATAATCTCCAGGACGCCGATAGCCTTGACGATGCCCTCGAATTCGATGCGGGGCTGCTTGGGCTGGTGCTGCTGTTGCTGTTGGTTCTGGTTCTGGTTCTGGTTCTGGTTCTGCTGGTTTTGCTGTTGTTGCTGGGGCTGTTGCTGAGCCTGGGGCTGCTCCTTTGCCTGTTCTGAGGCGGGCTGCTCGGCTTTCTGCCTGGGCTGTTTGCCCTTTTTCTGCTTGTCGGCAGGCTTTGCCGCCTGCTGAGCGGGCTGCTGCTCCTGCTGCTCCTGGGGCTTTTGCGCCTTGGGCTGTCTGGGCTGCTTTGCGGGCTTCTCGGCCTCGGCCGGAGCTGATGCTTCGGGGGCTTTCTCCTCAGTCTGTGCGGCCACTTTCCTGGGCCTTCCGCCTTTCTTCTTTGCAGGAGCGGGTGAGGCTTCCGCTGCGTTTTCGGGCTCAGGGGCAGGTTGACTTTTTACAACCGGCTCTGCCGCTGCACTGTCCGCAACTTTCTGTGCGGCAGGTTTTGCTATCCTGGGACGTGCCTTCTTGGGTTTGGGAGATTCGTTGCTTTGTATTGCCTGTTCATCAAGGATGACATAGATGAGGTCTTCCTTCTTGATGTTCTCAGGCTTTTTGATATTGAGATCTTTTGCGATAGCGTACAAGTCTTCCTGACTTTTAGCGCTCAATTCGAGAATGTCGTACATTAATATATAATTGGTGATTGGAAAGGAGAGAATGCCTGAAGCGGCATACTCCTTCGTGGAATGCAATGCAAATATAGCATTAAAATCGGATATGCCAAACGGTGGCACGCCGGAATTCTAGTTATCCCAGTAGCTGGACGCCTTCTTGAACTGCAGCAGGTCGGACAGGGCAGATGCGTTTGCGGCTATGCGGAAACTCCAGCTTTCCCAAGTTCCCTGAGGCACCCAGGACACGGAGATGTTGAAGCAGTGCAGGTCGTAGGTGGCGCTCAACTGAGTGGTGGTCAGCGCCATCTTGGTCAGGTCGAAACCGGTGTTGATGGAGAAGTTCAGTGACTTCGTAAGTCTCAGCTGTGCGGATGCGCTGATGGTGCTGGTGAAGTTGTTGACCTTCTGCATCATTCCGTTTACGTTCTTGTATGATGCCGTATACGCGAAGTTTGCGTTGAGGTTGACCGACCAGGGCGACGAGGGGTTGAGGTAGTATAGCCATCCTCCTGGGATGTATTCACCGGTGACGGGATGGTAATAAACCCTGTAGTAGTCCGGAGAACTCGAAGGATCTGCCTCCGACTCGCCGTCATTGCCGTCTATGTGGCCTTCTCCATTGAAAGAATAAGAGAGTGAAGCGCTGGCGTTGGTGAGCCTTGCAATCCTGAACCCTTTTTCCTTTATGATGTTGAATGTGTTGATGCGGACTCCTCTCTCATTTACGGCATAGGGGTCGAGGGTCATGTTTCCATTGATTCCGAGCTTGCCGAACACGGTGGTCGAAGCCGAGATGGAAATGGTCGACAGTTTGAGGGAGTCGGCGAGGAAGTTGTACGAACCGTTAAGGTTCAGCTGGTCGATCAGTTTGACCTTGGTGGTCTTGACGCCGGTAGAGTCTGTAGGATCTTTGATTTTGGCCTCCAGGTTGTTGCCGAACGAGAAACTGAGAGCGGCGGTCTTTCCCTTGCTGGGAGGAGAATAGAGCATTCCGCTGTATTTGTTGTATTCCTCCACGACTTTCTCGCCCTTTGAGTTGATGTATTCGAGAGTCGTGTATCCGTTTGCGGGTGTTCCAAGTTCAGGCTTGAACGAGAAGCTGAAGCTCGGGGTTATCATATGGCGGATGGCCTGCAACTTGCCCTTGGGATTGAAGTTGAACATACCGTAGATACGAGTGCTCATCGAGATTCCTCCGGAATAGTTCTGGGATATTCCGAATGAGCTGAAGAGGTCGGTCATCTGGCTGACTACCTTCTGGGCCTCTGGATCATACGCGCGGATGTTCTCCCTGAAATACCAGTTCATTCCGTAGGAGATGGAAGGCGAGAAGTTGAAGTATTTCAGCAGGGTGAACTGCGGCAGTCCGATTGCAAAACTGTGGGTCATACCGTTGTTCATCTTGTTGATGAGCCCCGGGTCGTGCACCTCGCTGGCCTTGAATGCTATCTTGTTCTGCAGGGTGGTGTTGTAGCTCAGTGAAATCTGCTCGTATATCCTTTCTTTTCCAACTCTTACCTTGCGCTTGAAGGGGTAGAACCTGTTGACGTTGAAGGTGAAGTTGGGGAAGGTTATGGAGTATGAACTGTCCCTGGAGTTCTGGCTGTGCAAGGCATTCACGGAGAAACTTCCGAACGACCAGGTCTTGGAATAGGAAATTGAAGATGAGGTCTGGTTCTGGACTGCATCTGCTATGCTGGTCGAGTTGTAAGTGTTGTTCTTCGGGCTGGAGAAATTGACCGATGCCCTGAATGTGGTTCCGGGACGGGCCTTGGGGTCCTGGGAGTGGGACCAGGTGAGGCCGAAGTTGCGTGACTCCTTATAATCGGGCGAGTTGGCCTCTCCGACGATGTCGACGGAATATTTCAGGTTGAGGGATCCGTCGAAAGCGTACCTTTTCTTATAGCGGGTGGTGAACTGGCTGGCCCAGGAACCGTATGAATATACGTCGCCGGAGAGAGAAACGTCAAAGTGGTCTCCAACAACGAAATAGTAGCCCAATCCGCGCATATACAGACCGCGGGCGTTCTCTTCTCCAAAGGTAGGAATAAGGATTCCGCTGGCCCTTTCAGGCATCTCAGGGACGAAGCCGAATGGCAGCACGATAGGCAGCGGCACATCTTCCACAACCACATATGCCGGGCCGAAAACGGTCTTCTTCGAACCGCTGGTGATCTTGGCTGCGGTCATCTTCATATAATAGTGCGGATGCTCGGCGTCACATACAGTGTAGACGCCGCCGGCTATGTTGATGGATTCGTCGGGAAGCATCTTGAGGTTCTCGCCGCGGAGTTCGCCCTCCTTCTGGTTGGTGATCATATTCTTGATCTTGGCCTTCTTGGAGTTGAAGTTGTAGTAGACCTCCTCCATCGTGTATTCGTTGCCTCCGTTTGTCATCTTGGGCTGTCCTACCCATTCCCCGTTGGGGTCCTTCGTGCCTCTGGCGAAGACGATGTTGTTGTCCACGTCGTAGGCCATATAGTCGGAGGTGATGGCAATGTCGCCGTAGGTGACTGAAACGTCACCATAATAATATATGATGTTGCGCCCTTCGCGCATGTCTTCGATTACGGAATCCCTGGCTGAAGAAAAAGCAGGACGCTCCAGCGTACTCTTGACGACAGGGATGGAGTCGATCTGGTCTGGCACATATTCTGAAAGACCGGGGTCTATGATGGGTCTTCCGAGGCTGTCGACATATGCCGAATTGCTGTCAGCCGCCGCCTGGATGCCTGCGACTTCTGCAATTACGCTGTCCCTTGCGACAGAGACGCTGTCGGGCAGACTCTGCGCGCGGGCCTGCGAGAAGCAGCAAAGTGCAACAAGAGAGGCGAATAAAACGATGAACCTCGAAATTCTCACAAAAAAATCGCTATATTTGCAAAAGTACAAAGGTAGTAAAAATCCGCAACTAATATGCCAAAACAGCCGTTTATAACCTTATTGTGCATTCTGGCAATAACGGCTGCTTCGTTGTCTGCAAGCTCTGCCGCAGCTGCGCAGGACTCTGGAGTCGCACTGAGGACGGTAGTCCTGGACCCCGGTCACGGAGGCAACGATCCGGGCGCGATATCGCTCGACGGCAAACTCACCGAGAAGTCAGTCGTGCTTGACGTGGCCCTTATCCTGGGAAAGATGATAAAGGATGCATATCCCGATGTAAAAGTCATCTACACAAGGGATAAGGACGTCTTCATCCCTTTGAACACAAGGGCCGACATAGCCAACAAGAACCACGCTGACCTGTTCATTTCCCTGCACTGCAATTCCGTCCCCAAGAACAAGACTGCTCCCAGCGGCTGCGAGACTTATGTGATGGGAATGAGCAAGAGCGATTCCAATATGGAGGTGACCAAGCGCGAGAACTCCGTAATCCTGATGGAGGACGACTATTCCACCAAATACCAGGGTTACGATCCCAATAATCCCGAGTCTGCGATTTTCTTCAACCTTATGCAGAACGCCTATTTCGAGCAGAGCCTCAAGATGGCCGAACTTTGTCAGAAGCAGCTCAGCAAAGGCCCTATTTCAACCAACAGGGGTATAAAGCAGGGTGCGCTGCTCGTGCTGTGGCGCACGACTATGCCCTCGGTACTTGTGGAAATGGGTTTCATAACTAACAAGTCTGACCGCAATACGCTGGCCTCCAAGGAAAAACGCACTCAGCTCGCAAGCCGTCTCTTCGCCGCCTTCAAAGAGTTCAAGGAGCAGTATGACGGTACGGTTTCGGACCTTCCCGCCGTCCGGCCCGCCGAGGAGAAGAAAGTCGAGCCGGCAGCCAAGGACGAACCTGTTGTCAAGAATGAAGAGCCGGCGGCCAAAGCGACGTCTTCGGACAGCCCTTACTATGCCATCCAGATTTTTGCTGTGTCGAGAAATCTTTCTTCGAACGCAAGCGAATTCAAGGGTCTCAAACAGATAGGAAAATTCCCTGCCGGCAGTATATACAAGTACACCACCGGCAACTACAAAACGGCCCAGGAAGCACAGGCGGCGCTTTCTTCCGTAAGGGCAAAATTCAAGGACGCATTTGTCGTAAAAATCGAGGCTGGCAAAGCCGAAAAAGTCCGTTGAAAAAGTTGTTAATTTTTTTACACCGTGCAACCGATGTATATTCAACGAGATAGCAATTGCGCATTTGTTAAGATGTTGATTATCAGTGGATAATAAATTTTAAAAAATATCTCGGTGAAAATTAGGGAGTTATAGAAGAATTGAAAAATCCAATAGAAAATTAATTTTTTTATAACTTTTTTTTACCCAATTTTGTATTGCGTCAAGGGAGCGCAAGAACGCTCCGAATCTCCGCAATTTTTTATATGAAAGAATTGGATCCGGTATCGGTTTGGAACAACTGTCTTGAGATCATCAAGGACAACATCTCCGAGGTGAATTACAGGACTTGGTTCGCACCAGTGAAGGCTGTCCGGCTCAAGGACAAAGCTCTCACTATCGAAGTGCCTTCAGATTATGTGCGCAAGCATATGGAGGATAATTACATCGATCTCATCCGTCTGGTTCTTCACAGAGTGCTCGGCGAAGGCGCGCGCCTCATCTACAATGTCCGCATAGTGGGTGACAGCGTGCTCGTCGCCCCCGAGCAGGACCGCAAGATTCTCGAGAACAACGAGATCAGCCTGGCCGGAGATTCGCTGAAGTACAACGGCAATCCCTATCTGATCCCTGGCCTGAAGAAGGTCCGCATCGATTCGCACCTCAATCCCGCATACACATTTGAGAATTTCATAGAAGGGGAGTGCAACCGCTTCGGCCGTTCCGCCGGTCTGAGCATCGCCGATAAACCCGGCAAGACCGCTTTCAATCCCCTTTTCATTTACGGAGGTCCCGGTCTTGGAAAGACCCACCTCGCACAGGCCATCGGCATCGCAATAAAGGAGAAGTATCCCGACAAGATAGTCCTCTATGTCAGCGCCAACCGTTTCCAGACCCAGTTTATGAATGCTGTAGGTCTGAACAACAACCTCGTTGATTTCCTGAGATACTATCAGTCCGTGGACGTTCTCATCATAGACGATGTTCACGAGTTTTCTGAGAAGAAAGGTACACAGAATGCCTTCTTCCAGATTTTCAACTATCTGCATCAGAGCGGCAAGCAGCTTGTGCTGACATCAGACTGCCCTCCCGTTGAGCTTCAGGGTCTCGAGCAGAGGCTTCTGTCGCGCTTCAAATGGGGCCTGTCTGTCGAGCTTCTGGCTCCGTCATACGAGACAAGGCTCGCTATTCTCAAGCACAAGAGCTTCCGCGAAGGTGCCGTAGTTCCTGACGAAGTTCTGGAGTTCATCGCCCGCAAGGTGAAGTCGAACATCCGCGAGCTGGAAGGCACTCTGCTGACCCTTATCGCACAGGCCACGTTCGCCAAGCGCAACATGACCCTCGAGCTTGCCCAGGAGCTTATCGAAAAGATAGTGACCGACGGCCAGAACGAGATTACAATCTCAAGGATACAGGATGTCGTCTGCGATTATTTCAATCTTCCCCACGACGCCATCCTCGCCAAGACCCGCAAGAGGGAGATAGTCCAGGCTCGTCAGATAGCGATGTATCTGAGCCGCAATCTCACCAAAGTCTCCCTCGCATCAATCGGTGCACAGATTGGAGGCAAGGACCACGCTACAGTCCTCCATGCCTGCAACACCGTTTGCGACCTCATCGATACCGACCGTACCTTCAGACAGTACGTCAGCGATATCGAGAAGATGCTGGTTACGAACTAATGCGTAATTAGAGCCCGGAGGGCGTTGGGTAAGTCCCTTCCCCGAGGGAAGGGATTTAGGAAAGGGGACACGTAATAAAAGAAAATAGTGCGGTGGGGAAAGTTTCGCAAATTCTCCACCGTTCTTTTATATAAACAGTTATAGAATTGCGAAACTTTGAGCAATAGTATGAAATCAGATAAGGTTTTAGCCTTCTTCCGCGAGATAGTCTGCATCCCTCGGGAGTCAGGCCACGAAGAGCATATACGTGCTTATCTGCAGAAATTCGCTGCAGACCGCAAACTTGAATGCAAGACCGACGAGGCCGGCAACGTCCTCATCATAAAACCCGCTGCAAAAGGCTGCGAAGACCGTCCCACAGTGATTCTTCAGAGCCATCTCGATATGGTATGCGAGAAAGTCAAGGGCTACGAGCACGACTTTGCTAAGGATCCCATCAAATATGAAATCCGCGACGGCTGGATGGTGGCTGACAACACCACCCTCGGCGCCGACTGCGGCATCGGCATCGCATCGGAACTTGCGATACTCGACGACCCCACCCTGGAGTACGGCCGTCTGGAATGCCTCTTCACCGCCTCTGAAGAGACCGGTATGGACGGAGCATTCGGCCTTCAGCCCGGCTTCCTCGAGGGCAAGATCCTCATCAACCTGGATTCTGAAGACGAAGGACAGCTGTTCATCGGCTGCGCCGGCGGCATCAACACCACCGCCACTTTCTTCTACGATGCAAGCCAGCTGGAAGGAGAGAAGGAATTTATGCAGTTCACCGTTGAAGGCGGCATCGGCGGCCACAGCGGCGACGACATCGACAAAGGCAGGGCCAACGCCCTCAGCCTGCTCGCCCGCTTCCTCCATCAGGTGATCGACTTCGAAGATGTAGAGCTCTGCAGCATCGACGGTGGTGGCAAGAGGAATGCCATACCGCGCGACTGCACAGCCGTGCTTGCTTTCGACCCTATATCAAAGGCCGGAATAATGGATATCTTCGAACGCTTTGCCGCCGAGATCAAGGACGAATTCGCCCTCACCGATCCCGAAGTCCACGCAGTCGCCATCCCCGCATCCTGGGAGACTGACGTGATCGACCACGACGTGGCTTCAGACCTTATCGAAGCTATGGTCGCAGTTCCCAACGGAGTGCTGGCTATGAGCGCCGAACTCAAGGGCATCGTAGAGACTTCCAGCAACCTGGCTTCTGTCCATATGCACGAGACCGACGACGAAGAGCTGGCCGACCTCTATGGCGAAAACAGCATCACGGTGGCCACCAGCCAGCGCAGCTGCATCAACTCCGCAAGGGAATGGGCGGCCCAGCGTGTCGAGGCTGCCTTCGACCTGGCCGGTGCGATGGTTTCCCACGAATCCCGCTACCCCGGCTGGAAGCCGAAGATGCAGTCATATATCCTCGAAGTCACCAAAGACGCATACTACCGTCTGTTCGGAGTCGACCCGATAGTCCGCTCCATCCACGCCGGTCTGGAATGCGGCCTGTTCCTCGACAAGTATCCCGACCTCGATATGATTTCCTTCGGTCCGACCCTGAGGGGCGTGCACGCTCCCGGCGAGAAGCTGGAGCTGGCATCGCTCGACAAGTTCTGGGATCTGCTTCTTGAAGTCCTCAGCAACATCAATTAAGCTATGGAAAAGAAGAATATGGTGGCTCCGTCGGTGCTTTCAGCCGACTTCGGCAATCTCGACAGGGACATCGAGATGCTCAACGAGTCGTGCTGCGACTGGATACATCTCGACATAATGGACGGCGTCTTCGTGCCCAACATATCCATCGGTTTCCCGGTGGTCAAGTCGATCGTCAAAGTGGCCCGCAAGACTCTCGACGCGCACCTGATGATCATAGAGCCGTGGAAGTACATCAAGCGTTTCGCCGACCTGGGCATCCACTGCCTCAGCGTGCATTACGAGACCTGTCCGCAGCTTCACGACACCATCGCGCAGATCCGCTCGCTCGGTATGAAGCCCGGCGTGGTCATCAATCCCGACACTGAAGTCGAGGTGCTGAGGCCTTTTGTCAAAGAGGTGGATTACGTGCTCATTATGTCGGTCTATCCCGGCTTCGGCGGCCAGTCGTTCATACCTCATTCTGTCGACAAGGTGATGGAGCTGCGCAAGATGAGGAAAGAGGTGGGAGCCAACTTCCTCATCGAGATCGATGGCGGCATCAACCTCGACAACATCACTATGCTGCGTACTGCGGGTGTGGACATCTTCGTGGCCGGCAATACTGTCTTTACTGCAGAAGATCCCAAAGAATGCATCAGGATGATGTCTGAACTCTAGAAAGGTGCTTTTGTAGCACAAGTTCTTTAGATTATATACTGGATTTCCTTGAAGGCGAAGGTTTTCTGCCCTTCGTCGGTGTCGATTATAACCCTGGCGGTCTTGTCGACGCCCAGGATGGTGCCGGTGAAAGTGGTGCCGCTCGCGGTGTGGATGTAGGAGTGCGGCCTGCCGAGCCGGTAAAGTGTCGAGACGTAGCGCTCCTCGGTCTGCTGCGACCGCCTGTCGTACTCTTCGAAAATGAAATGCAGCAGGCTCAGGAGTTCATCCTTGAGGTCATAGCTGACATCGGTCAGGGCTGACAGCGACACGGGGTTGGGAATGGAGGGGCTGAAGGAAAGCTGGTTGAGGTTGAATCCTATGCCGACGATGCTGCTCACCAGCTTGTCGCCGTTGACGGCGTTCTCTATCAATATGCCGCAGATTTTCCTGTCGCCGACATAAATGTCGTTCGGCCATTTGATCTTGGCTTCGATGCCCTTGCTCCTGACATATCCGACTATTCCAAGGGTGACAGCCTGCGAAATGATGAACTGGTTTTCAGCCAAAATGTCAGCAGGCTTGAGCAGGATGGAAAAAAGCAGGTTTTCCGCCTTCGCACTCTCCCAGCCGTTGCCCCGCTGGCCTTTGCCTGCAGTCTGGAAATCAGTCATATAGACTGTCTTGTCGGGGAGTTCTTCCTTGTCGAGGGCTATGCGATTATTGGTGGAATCGATTGTTTTAAACCATTTAATTTTCATAAATTTACAACTGATATGTAAAGTGGCCGGATATTTGTCAAACGAAGGCCAAATTTAATAAAATATGGTAGAGAACGAAGACAAAAAAGAATTGCAGGTGATAGCCGACGCGATGCTTGACAAAAAGGCTAAAGCCGTGGTGAGCCTCGACCTTACATCCATCGGAACAGCTATCTCCGATTACTTCGTAGTTTGCAATGCAGACAGCACCACCCAGGTCGCCGCCATCTGCGACAACGTGGAGGAATCGATGTATGAGAAATGCAAGCGCGGCCCAATCCGCAAGCAGGGACGCGAAAACGCATTCTGGGTGATACTTGATTACGGCAACATAGTGGTCCATATCTTCAAGACTGAGTACAGGGAGTTCTATCGACTGGAAGACCTGTGGGCCGACGCGAGCAAAACAGAATACAATGAGCAATAAGAACAAACCCGAGAATCCGCAGGGTGGCGCCGCTCCGGGCGGCAAGAAGCCCTTCAATATATTTACCGTCCTTCTGTATATCGCCATCTTCGGCGTGCTGATCTATATGTGGCAGAGCCTCGGCAGCAGCACCGAACCCATCAAGAAAGAATGGCTCTCCATCAAGGATGATATGCTGGCCAGCGGAGATGTCGAGAAGATCGTATTTACAAGGAATCTCGACAAAGGCGAGATATACATCAAGGCTGACAGTGTCAGCAAGTACCGCAACCTCTTCGGAGGCGTAGACCCGGTGGCCGGGCCTCAGTTCTATTTCCTCGTGTCCGGCAGTTTCGACGCTGAGACCGAGTTCGGCCAGGTGCTGGAGGCTATGCCCGAAGACCAGCGCTTCGAAGTGGTCACCGAAGAGCAGAACAACAACTGGATGCGGATTGTGGACTGGCTGCTGTTCCCTGTGCTGCTGATAGCTATGTGGCTGCTGCTGTTCCGCCCTATGCGCAATATGGGAGCCGGCGGCGGTCCGAACGGCGTGTTCAATGTGGGCAAGTCGCAGGCCAAGATGTACGACAAGAACAGCTCCGCCCAGAAGGTCACTTTCAAGGACGTGGCCGGCCTCGAGGAGGCCAAGGTCGAGGTAATGGAGATTGTCGACTTCCTGCGCAACCAGAAGAAATATACCACCCTCGGCGGCAAGATACCTAAAGGCGCGCTGCTCGTGGGTCCTCCCGGCACCGGCAAGACATTGCTGGCCAAGGCAGTGGCCGGCGAAGCTGACGTTCCGTTCTTCTCTATGTCCGGTTCCGACTTCGTGGAGATGTTCGTCGGTGTAGGCGCTTCTCGCGTCCGCGACCTCTTCCGCCAGGCCAAGGAGAAAGCTCCGTGCATCGTGTTCATCGACGAGATCGACGCAGTGGGCCGCGCCCGCAGCAAGAACATCGGCTATTCTTCGAACGACGAGAGGGAGAACACCCTCAACCAGCTGCTGACCGAGATGGACGGCTTCGGTTCCAACTCGGGCGTCATAATCCTCGCCGCCACCAACCGTGCCGACGTGCTTGACAAGGCGCTGATGCGTGCCGGCCGTTTCGACCGCCAGATCAATGTCGAACTGCCCGAGCTGAAGGAGAGGCTTGACATCTTCAAGGTGCATATGCGCAACCTCAAGCTGGTGGACGGCTTCAACATCGATTTCCTCGCCCGCCAGACACCTGGCTTCTCAGGCGCCGACATAGCAAATGTTTGCAACGAAGCTGCCCTGATCGCGGCCCGTCACGGCAAGAAGGCCATCGACAAGCAGGACTTCCTCGATGCCATCGACCGTATCGTAGGCGGACTGGAGCGCAAGAGCAAGATAATCTCCGACCAGGAGAAGAACACCATAGCCCACCACGAGGCCGGTCACGCCACGGTCAGCTGGATGCTGCCCAACGCCAATCCGCTGCTGAAGGTGACCATCATCCCTCGCGGCCAGGCCCTCGGAGCCGCGTGGTATCTGCCCGATGAGAAACAGCTCACCACCAAGGAGCAGATGCTCGACGAGATGGCCTCGACCATCGCAGGACGCGTCGCCGAAGAGATGACTACCGGACACCTGTCCACAGGCGCCCTGAACGACCTGGAGAAACTCACCAAGCAGGCCTATGCGATGGTGTCATACTTCGGTATGAGCACGGCTGTCGGCAATGTGTCGTTCTATGATTCTACAGGACGCTCCGAGATGGCCTTCGGCAAGCCTTTCAGCGAGAAGACCGCCGAGCTGATCGACGCAGAGGTCAAGAAGCTCATCGAGCAGGCCCAGAAGACAGCCGTGAAGATCCTGAAGGAGAACAAGGCCGGCTTCGAGCAGCTCGCAGCCCTGCTGTTGGAGAAGGAGGTTATCTTCTCCGAAGACCTCGAGCGCATCTTCGGCCCCCGCAAGGGTGGTGTGAATCCCAATGCCGTCATCAATGACGACACTCCGATCGAGCTTGAAACGGACGAGAAGAAGCCTGCTCCTAAGGAAAAGGCTCCAAAGCCTGAAAAAACCGCAGAGCCCGGGGCTCCGGTAGAAACCGAGGCCCCCGCCGAGCCTGAGACTCCCGCCGAGCCTGAGACTCCCGCAGAGCCTGAGGCTCCGGCTGAGCCTGAGACCCCGTCAGAACCCGAAGCTTCCTCAGAGCCCGAAGCTCCGTCAGATCCTGAAACCGGTTCACTGTTCTGATATGGAGGGCAAGCTGCTGACACGGACCCTGGTGGGAGTGCTTTTCGTCGCCATCTTCCTGGCGTGCCTGCTCCACCAGTATGCCTTTATGGCAGGGATGGTCTTCGTGATGATCGTGATGCATATCGAATATTATGCGATGGCTGTCGGCCGTGGAAGCTACCGTGCGGAGAAGATACTTGCAACGGTTGCGTCAGTCTCGTTCTTCCTGGCAGTCTTCGCCTGGAAACTCTGGGCTTTCGACGCCCGCTGGCTGATGCTCTGCCTGCTGCCGTTCTTCGCCACCTGTGCTGCGCTCGTCTTTGACAAGAAGGAGAGGGGAGCCGTCCGCAAGACCGAGAACATCCTTTTCCCGGTGCTGTATGTCGGCCTTTCATCGGCCCTCGCAGGGCTGCTGCTTTTCGACCGCTCCGGCGCCTTCGACGGTAAGCTCTTTCTGGCAATCTTCATCCTCATCTGGATGAGCGACATCGGAGCCTATGTGCTCGGGATGGGTTTCGGCCAGAAGCCTGACAGCCGCAAGCTCTGCCCCGACATATCTCCCCACAAGTCCTGGGTCGGTGTGTTCGGCGGCCTGCTCTTCGTCTGCATCGCCGCAGTGGTGCTCAAGCTGGTCGGCTGGCTGGATATGGGCTGGGGCCACGTAGTCGCGCTGGGGCTGATCGTGCTTGTGGCGGGCATATTCGGCGACCTCTTCGAGTCGCTGATCAAACGGCATTACGGGGTTAAGGATTCCGGCAACATAATGCCCGGCCACGGCGGCCTGCTCGACCGTTTCGACAGCGCCCTGGCAGTGCTCCCCGCAGTAGCTGCATACCTGATACTGTTCCAAATAATATAAGCTATGAAGATCCGCCGCTCAGGAGTCAAATTCATCATCTTCCACTTCCTTGCCTGGGTGGTGGCGGCCACGCTTTGCTGGCTCTTCGCCGATTCGACGGCAGTCAAGATTGCAGTGTCTGCGGTCGGTCTTTATATGTCGTTTTTCGTGGCGACTTTCTTCCGCATACCCGACCGCAAGCCGCTGATTGACGACGCGCTGGTGGTCTCTCCGGGCGACGGCAACGTCATCGCCATAGAGGAAGTCGAGGAGGACGAGTATTTCCACGACAGGCGCATCCGCGTGTCGGTCTTTATGACCTTTTTCAATGTCCACGTCAACTGGTATCCGGTTTCAGGCGAGATCCGCTATGTCAAATACAATCCCGGCGGGAAAGTCTTCGCTATGTATTCCAAGAGCTCGCATAAGAACGAGCACACCAGCATAGCTATCCGCACCGCCGCCGGTGTCGACATCTTCTTCCGCCAGATCGCCGGCATAGTGGCCCGCAGGATCGAGTGCGACGCCGTCCAAGGCGCGAACTGCACCCAGGGGGACATCCTCGGTATGATCAAGTTCGGCTCGCGCCTTGACATCTTCCTGCCCCTCGACGCCAAGCTCCTCGTCAGCAAAGGCGACCTGGTGCGCGGCCGCATCACTCCGCTGGCGAAGATTCGATAATTAGGTTTTTTAGTTTTTCAGGGTGAGATTATTGTTCGGTTTAGGCTTTTTGCCTAAATTTAGGGTAATCTTTTGCGTCTCCTTTGAATTCTTAATTCAACCTAAACAATATGAAGAAATCTCTTTTATTCCTTCTGGCCTTCCTGTTGTCAGGCAGTCTGACGCTGCAGGCAGGGCCTGTGCCGGAGAGCCGTGCGAGGGAGATTGCAATGAAGGTACTGGCTTCGCAGCCGGCTACGAAGGCTGCGGCAGGTGATGTGAAACTCATCTGGGACGGTGAGGATGCCGCTACCAAGGCGGCCGGCAATCCTGCCTTCTATGTTTTCGGCAGTGACAGGGGAGGATTTGTCATCATCGCCGGCGACGACAATGTGCCGCCGGTGCTGGCCATCTCTGAGACTAACCAGTTCAAGGTGGAGGGCATGCCCGAGAACGTGAAGTGGATGATGGAAGGTATGAAAAGCTATGTCCGTTCTGCATCGTCGCCATCTGCAGAGGTCCGCAGCCAATGGGCAAGGTTCGCCGATACGAAAGTCGACCCTGTCGCTCCGGATGCGCCTTCACTTGTCGAAGTGGCAATGCACAGGACACCGGAATGGAATCAGGGCAATGCGGATGATTACTATTTCCATCAGCAGGTTTTCAATACGAAATGCCCGAAAGATGCTGATGGCAATCTTACCATGACAGGCTGCGTGGCTACGGCTATCTCTGAATTAATGACGACTCTCAGCGGTATATATCCCGCTATGCCAAGCAGTGCTGTCGGTACGGTCGAGGCCTATGAGCCTTATGGAGAATATATTACGGCGGTCACTCCCTATGTTTTTAATACTGAATATGACTGGCCGGGGTTGAGAACCTTGACAGGCACTGATGCAATCAATAAGGCCATAAGCGATGGCAAGACCGATTTGCTGGACAACATGGCTCAGTTGCTTGCAGACATGGGGGCTATGGTACGATCCTCCTATAGCAAGGATGCAACAGCAGCATACACAGTTTATGCTGCAGATTATGCACCGATACACATGGGTATCAGTAAAAGTGTTTATTCCAGCTATGCCAGTGGCTATTCGACTCGTCAGTGGACAGATAAACTTAAAGCAGAACTGTATTATCGTCCCGTTCTTTATTCAGGTACCAGATCAGATGGAGGACACGCCTTTGTGCTTGACGGTTATGCTAAGTACAACGGTTCCGATATGTTCTACGTCAATTTCGGTTGGGGCGGGGGAGCGAACGGCTATTATCTGGTGACTCAATTCCAGGGTTTTACTGATTATTGTGCTACATTGTTCAATTTTTATCCGGATCCTGAATCGGCTAGTCGCAGGATCCTTATTATGTATAGTGACCCATACACTCCGACCTACGGTATCCGGTATTTGGAAAACGGCCGGCCTTCAAAAGCGGGTGACCCAGTATTGATTGACAAATTCTGTGTTAAAAATAAGGGAACTGAGGATTATGTCGGACGGTATAGGTTGATTGCGGTAGATAAGAACGGAAATTGGAGACAAACATTTGATGAAAATGATTATTCTTTTCTACTAAACTATTATACCACGTTCTATTATGGCGAAGAAGATGACCTGCATTTAGATCATGACCCTGAATTTGGTGAGAAGATTATCTTACAGTATACTACCGATGATGAGTATAAGGTCTGGGAAACCGTGGCCGGATATCAATTAAATGAAGCTACAGTAGTCACTGAACTTCCGTTGATGCCGGCTGCGTTCATCAAAACCGAAGCAGAGTACAAGTTGAACGACTGGTTCGCATTCAGACTTACAAACCACGATTATGTGTATGATGGCACTGTGTGGACGATCACTGAGCCAGACGGGACGGTGATAGACAATCTGCCTCAGTCACAGCATCTTTTTATCCTTACACAGACCGGAACTTATAAGATTGAGGCGGCGGTGGCCCCGGAGGTCGGTGAACCTGTTGTAGAGACCATCACAACTTACATTACTGTGAGTGAATAAAGTTATTGAAATGTCACTATTTTTACGTAAATTGACACAGTTAAACTCGATTTAATCAATTTACCTATATGAAAAGAATATTTCTGATACTGTTTGCCGTTCTTCTTACCGGCGGGATGATGCTGCAGGCAGGGCCTGTGTCTGCGGACCGGGCTCTTGAAGTGGCCAAGAAAGCGCTGCCGCAGCCTGCTACCAAGGCCTCCGGCGATTTGAAACTCATCTGGAACGGCGAGAACGCTGCAACAAAAGCTGCCGGCCAGCCGGCCTTCTACGTCTTCGGCAGGGATGCCGGCGGTTTCGTGATAATCGCCGGTGACGACAATGTCCAGCCCGTGCTGGCAATCTCCGAGACCAACCGCTTCGAGGTCGAAGGAATGCCTGATAACTTGCAGTGGTGGATGGACAATATCAAGAACTATGTCCGTACGACAGCTGTCCAGACACCTGAGGCTCGAGTTCAGTGGGCTAAGTTTGCTGAAACCAAAGCACCCACTGTCGATCCCGATGATTCCGGGTTATCCGGTAAGGTGGGCCATAAGACTCCGGAGTGGAACCAGGGTAACTCTGACAATCACTATTTCGAACAGCAGGTTTTCAATACACACTGCCCTAAGGATGCTGGCAATAAACTTACTCTGACCGGTTGCGTCGCGACAGCCCTCGGTGAACTGCTGACTACAATGAGCGGTCTTTATCCTACTGCAATCGTGCCTTATCCCACACAGCCCACAGCCCCCGGGTATAAAGCCTCTTCTGGTTCTGTGGCAGCTGCCGACAGTGGCCAAGTATACACTTTCTCATTCTTAAGTCCATCTTCGTCTATACCCTGGGAGCAACTGCGCACATTGACAGGCACCGCCGCCATACGACAAGCAATTGATGATGAAAAGACTGCTTTGTTGGACGATCTGGGTAAGCTGCTGGCTGACTTGGGCGCTATGACCCAAGCCCAGTACGGAAGTGATGGAACCGGCGCCAGCAGCGAATATGCAACTACAATGATGGCCAAGTATATGGGATTCAATAAAGCCGCCAGCTTCGAGTATGCCGAAGACTATTCGCTCCGCCAATGGAAAGAATTGCTGAAAGCCCAGCTCAGCCGTCACCCCGTCTTTTTCAGCGGACGCAAGACGAATTCAGGTCACGCCTTTTTGCTGGACGGCTATGCTATCTACAATGGTGTTGACGAGATGTTTTATGTAAACTTCGGCTGGAGCGGTAATAACAATGGCTATTACCTTGTCAACCAATTCGGCGAATATAACCAGGTGTGTGCAGCAGCGATTGATTTCTATCCTGCTCCCGCATCGACCTATCCCCAGATTATCAGGATGATCCGTGAGAGTGGCAGCAATCCTCGCGACGGACTGAGTTACACCGACGGAGCCCCCAAAGCAAAGGGTGATCCTGTAATAATCAACAGAGTCTATATCCAAAACCAAGGTCAGGTAACCTATACGGGGCCTATCAGGTTGGTGGCTGTCGACAAGAATGGAGAGGTCAAACAAGTGTTCCAGCAGTTCCCTATAAGTGGAGGCCTTGACCCTGGCTATTATGTTGGTCTCTATTTCCCTGCCACCGATGGCCTGCATATCGATTATGACTTTGCCTTCGGAGACAAGATTATGCTGCAGTATTCACCTGACGGATCGACTTGGAAAAAGATTGAATCCACTATGCCGTACTGCTATATGGTAGAGGAACTTCCCCTGATGCCTGCGGCGTTCATCAAGACTGAAGATGAGTATCACGTCGGTGATTATTTCCAGTTCAAGCTGATCAACCAGGATGTCTTATATATTGCCACCGAGTGGACCTTTACCAGTCCTGACGGAGTCCGAAGCAGCCCTCAGCCGCAGAGTCAGTTCGAATACAAGCTGACTTCGAGCGGCCGCTACAAGATTGAAGCGGCAATCAAGCCTCTTGTCACCAGCGACGTCGTCGAGACTGTCGTCACCTATATTGATGTGCAATAATCTGAAACTAAGGATATGAAAACGAAAACTATATATGAGAAACCGCTGACGGAAGAAATCTGCCTGTCGGCGCCAGTAGTGCTTGAGTCTGCTTCAGTCTACTACGATTACAGCTATAATGAAACTTTTACCATCAACTACTATGGTGAATGGGACGAGGAGTAACAGTTATGAAAACTAAGATTTACATAGGACTTGTGGCCCTCATAGCAGGGCTCCTGTCCACAGGATGTGCCGACCGTATCGAACCAACCTTCCTCAATGACAACGGCAAGGAAGAGCCCGCAGTCGAGAAGATGATGGTTTTCAAGGCAACAATGGAACAGAACGATGCTGATACCAAGACTTCGCTTGATGGTACAGCTGTAGTCTGGACCGAAGGTGACAAGATCCGCGTTTTCAATCATTCGCATCAGAACGGCGTGGTATTTACGCTCAAGGCCGGAGAGGGCGGCAAGGCTACGGCCGAGTTTGAAGGAGAGTATATAGGAAGCGGTCCGTATTATGCGATTTATCCCGCTTCTGCTACGGAAAGTCTGGCCATTCCTTTTACCGAAAGCCCTCTGGCGATAAATGCAGTGGTAGAAGCTGACCAGACATACGTCGCAGGCAGTTTCGGCAATGGGGAGAATATAGCCGTCGCCAAGGCTGATGAGGTTGAGATGAAGTTACCCTTCAAGAATGTGTTCGGAGCCATAGCCTTTACTTTGAAAGGCAGTGCGACAATCACCCGGATCAACGTCTATACCAGGGGCAGTGAAGTCCTCAGCGGCTCGTTGCAGATAACCGGCATAGACACTGCTGAGCCGGTCGGTGTAGTGGATGCTGAAGTGAAAGAAGAATTTATGTATAAATCACTTTCCTGTGGCGCAGGGGTGGCTCTCAATTCCGACCCCGGCGTTACCTTCTACATCTCAGTTCCGGCCGGTGTGTTTGCCGACGGTTTCTATGTGGAATTCGTTGACAGCGAGGGTACTTCGATGGTCAAGAGCGCCAAGGCCAGCGTCAATAACAAAATCACTCGTTCAGGAATAACCCCGATGCCAGCTTTCTCTTATGCTCCGCAGTTCAAAGCTGCCTTCCTGATGGATACAGATGCATTCGGAGCGTTTACGAACGTCCTGGCGTCAGGCACTACCACAAAACCCCATAACTATACTGACGGTAAATGCCAGTTCGCCTTCAACAACACGCCTGCCGATCCGAATACTGGCGACAAGGGCTCCCGTTCAGTCCGTTTCCAGGACTGGAACGAAGGATATGCCATTTCGATAGACATAGCCCAGAATGAGCTTACACTCAATTCAACACCTGAAGTTGCAGTCAAGGCACTGGGCAACACCGGCGACATCAATACGAAGGCTGCCAAGCCTATGAAGGTTGTCAAGAGGACAACAGATCGCGTATGGATTGTCGACGATACGGGAGATGGCGACGGATATGTAATCTCGTTGGTAGATTAAAAAACCGGGGAGAATCTGTAAGCCGGGTTCTGTGGCCCGCTTCCCTTCGCAGGGGAGCGGGCTTGCCATCATTTATCTGTCGCAGCCTACCCCCCGGCAGCGGACGGGCAGTCCTTGAATGCCGGTATACATGGCCTTGCAGCGCGCCGGATTGCACCCGGACTATGTCGCCATAGCCCGCCGGGAGCTCTTGCCTCCCGTTTTCACCCTTGCCGGCCTTGCGGCAGGCGGTTGTTTTCTGTTGCAACCCCCATAAGCTTGCACCTATCTGTGCTTTCCACAGGGCGCCGCCCTGTGCTGCCCGGACTTTCCTCAGCCGCCTTTCGACGGCAGCGATGGCACGATTCTCCCCGGGACCGCAAAGGTAATAATTATTCTTAAGTTCCGCCGGTAAGTTTTCTCGCCAAAGTGTGCGCTGGCTACCCCTTCTGGAGATGCCTCCAGGACCTATGAACAACGCACACCACTCGTTTAATGGTCAGTGTGCGCCACCAATCGCCCTTATACGTAATCTGAGCCACATTGACGGCGCACACTTTGGCACGAATTGCGCAGCCCGGGCGAGTCGTGCCCTCCAAGCCGCTCACCCGCAGCCACGGGCAGGCTCTGAGTCAGCGAACGGAACCTTCCGGCAGTGAGCTGCCGCAGTGAAGGCATCGCTGTCCCATTTTGCTTCCGGGGTATGCGTGTGGAGCCTCGCAGACACATAGCAAGGAACGTTTTTGCGGGTACATGCCATGTTTTTGCTCCGCAGTATGCGAGTTATGGCATCCATACGCATACCAAGGAATGAATGGAATCGCACGTGGAGCGTCGCTGTCCAGATGCATCTGTTGCCATTTCAAAACAGATTCTTATCTTTGCAGCCGTATGAAAACCCTCGTCAAGACAATGCTGGCCGCCGTGCTGCTGTGCTGCTCCTGCCGCAGCGGACAGGTGGTGTATTACAACTGCAACATCGAGCAGATAATTCCCCACGATGAGGGCTCTTACACGCAAGGACTGTTCTTCCACGAAGGCAAGCTTTACGAGAGCGCCGGCCAGTACGGCGAATCGTCGATGCGCCTTGTGGACCTGGCCACGGGAGATGTCCTTCAGCGCACGGATTTCGACCAGGCCTATTTCGTCGAGGGCAGCTGCATTCTTGGCGGCAAACTCTACATCCTGACCTGGATGGAGGGTGTCTGCTTCGTCTGCGACCCCGCCACCTTCGAGGAGACCGCCCGACTTTCCAACCGCCATCAGGGCTGGGGCCTGACCACCGACGGCACCGACCTCATTATGAGCGACGGCTCGTCGTGGCTTTTCTGGATGGATCCCGCGACTTTCACAGAGAAAAAATCGGTGAACGTAAAGCTCAACGGCCACCCGGTGCCTTACCTGAACGAACTGGAATACATCAACGGCCGCATCTGGGCGAATGTCTACGGCAAGGACCAGATAGTGATAATCAATCCGAAGAGCGGAGAGGTCGAAGGCCTTGTCGACTGCCGCCAGCTTCGCACAACTTTCCGAAATACCAGCCGTACCGACGTGCTCAACGGCATAGCATACAATCCGCAAACCAAGGAAACATACCTGACCGGCAAGTACTGGCCAAGTATGTTCAAAATAACATATACAGAAAGAGACTAGTTTTTATTGACAGGGGTGCTCTTCAAGGGCTGAGATAATACCCGTAAAACTGATCCGGATAATACCGGCGTAGGAAAAGAAATGAAAAAAATGTTTATCGCCGCGGCAGTTTTGTTGCCGCTTCTCTGCGTGGGCCAGAACGACCCCCAGAATGACTTCACCCAACAATCCATCGATTCAACCGTAGTCACCGCCACAAGGGCTTCCGTCCGCACTCCGGTGAGCTATTCTGAAATGAGCGCCGAGCGCATCGAGAGCACTTCTCCGATAAACTCGCTGCCTATGACTCTGAGCCTGATGCCTTCAGTCGTGTCGACCAATGAGGGCGGAACGGGCCTCGGCTACTCCAAGTTCCGCGTGCGCGGCAGCGACCCCACAAGGACAAACGTCACCATCAACGGCATCGCCCTCAATGACGCCGAGAGCCAGGAAGTGTTCTGGGTCAACATAGCTTCGGTGGGCTCGATGCTCAACTCCGCACAGCTGCAGAGGGGTGTCGGAACCTCCACGGTCGGATCCGGAGCCTTCGGAGCCAGCCTGAATATGCAGACCGCCCTGCCCGGATCGGAACCCGCTGCATCGGTCGACCTGAGCTACGGCTCTTACAGGACGAGTCTCGTCAACACCTCGGTTTCGACCGGAAGGATGCCCGCGGGTTTCGCCTTTGATTTCAAATACAACTACGGAAAGACCGACGGCTACATACGAAATGCCTGGGTTGACCTTAACTCTATGCTGGCTTCCGCATCGTGGAGCAACGGCAGCAACCTTCTCAAGTTCAATTTCCTGCACGGCTTGCAGCACTCGGGCATCACTTGGGAAGGCATCTCGGCCGAACAGATGGCGAAGGACCGCCGCTACAACCCTGCCGGAGAGTATGTGGACTCCAAAGGCAATATATGCTATTATGACAACGACTCCGACAACTACCGCCAGAACCACTACCAGCTGATACACGTCGGCACTCTTGGCGACCGATTCACCCTCAGCACCACTTTGAACTATACCGGCGGCTCCGGCTACTACGAGGCATATAAGGACAAGAAGGTGGACTACATAAACCGCAAGAGCTCGACAGCCGACAATTTCGCGGGCGTGACGAACCTCCGCTACCGCGACGCAAAGAACGAGGCAGTGTTCAACCTGGCGTATTCGAGATATTACGGCTACCACTTCGGCGAAGTGATTTGGCGTCAGGGCCAGATTGATTACGGCCCCGAGGAGCCCTGGTATGAAAACAAGTCGGTCAAGAGCGACCTGTCGGCCTTCGCCCGTCTTGAAAGGCGGATGTGGGACAGGCTCAATGCCTATGCGGACTTGCAGTTCAGGCGCGTGGACTATACGATGGAAGGTCCGGACGACGACGGCACCAAGCTCGACAGCCACTACCTCTGGCTTTTCTTCAACCCGAAGGCGGGTGCCAGCTATGACTTCGGCAAGGGCGGCATAGTCTACGCCTCAGTTGCCATAGGCCACAAGGAGCCCAGCCGCGCCGACCTCAAGGACGCGGTTGCCAACACCACTAAGGTTTATCCCGAGATGATGGCGGACTTCGAAGTGGGATACCGCTTCTCTTCTCCGAAGTTCTCGGCTTCGGCCAACATCTATCTGATGGAATATGACAACCAGCTGGTGACTACCGGCCGTTTCACATCTACCGGCTACCTCATCAAGGAAAATGTCAAGAGCAGCTACCGGCGCGGTATCGAGCTTGTGGCGGCATACGAGCCTGCGCAGTGGGTAAGGCTCGACGCCAACGCCACATTCTCCACCAACAAGATAAAGCTCGACGGCGGCCTGAAGGATCTTGCCCTGTCACCGGCGGCCATAGCTTCCGGCGTGGCTACCTTCAGGATTGCCCGCAGGATCGAGCTGGCCACCACCGTCAAATTCGTGGGCAAACAGTACATAGACAACACCGGCAGCGAGGCCAAGACTCTGCCGCACTACACTGTAGTGGGCCAAAGTGCTTCATTCAGTTTCACCAAGAACGTAAAATTGTCTATTTTTGTGGACAATCTGTTTGACAAGAAGTATGTGGCGGACGCCTGGGCCTACGGCGACGAAGTCGGCTATTTCCCCCAGGCTCTGCGCAACGGAATGGTCAAGCTTTCATTTGCGTTCTAAAAACTGATTATGATAATTATTGCCGACAGCGGCTCCACTAAAGTCGATTTCCGTGTCATTGACGATAGCGGCAAGGTGCACAAAGCCGCCTGCAGCGGGATGAATCCCCTGTACGTCAGTCAGGCCGCGATGCAGGAGGCTCTAACTGCCCAGCTCCTGCCGGTCAGCGGCCGGAAGTTGGATGCCGTCTATTTCTATGGGGCCGGAGTGATAGGGGAGGCTGCGGACAAGGTCCGCGGCGCCTTCGCTGCGGTCTTTGATTACGACCTGATATATGTTGAATCTGATATGCTCGGTGCGGCCAGGGCTTTGTTCGGCGACAGGGCCGGCATAGCCTGCATCCTCGGCACCGGTTCCAACAGCTGTTTCTACGACGGCCGCAAGATTGTGCGCAACGTGCGCTCCGGCGGCTTCATCCTCGGCGACGAGGCTGGAGGGGCGGATCTCGGCAAGAGGCTGCTGAAGGCTTATATTAAAGGGCTGCTGCCCGCTGCGCTGCAGGCTGACTTCGAAGAGCGCTACCATCTGGATTACGCGGCTATCGTCCGCCACGTGTACAGGGAGCCCGAGCCCGGCAAGTTTCTGGGGTCGTTCTCTCAGTTCATCGAAGACCATCTCGACGACCCGTATATCAACGCTCTGCTGACAGGGGCTTTCAACGATTTTTTGCGGATCAATGTGATGCAGTACGACGTCTTCCATCACGAAGTGAGCTTCATCGGTTCGGTGGCTGCCGTATACAAGGATGTCCTGACCAGATGTATGGATGAAGCCGGGCTGAAGCTCGGCACCATAATGCGCGGCCCTATAGACGCATTGGTTGAATACCACACCCGCCGCAGACAGCAGGAAGAGCGCACTGCCGGGGAACTGATGGACAAGGCTGTAGCAACGCTGATGGCCCGCACAGGGCTGGAAGACCGCGAAAAGGCTCGCGAGCTGCTGCTGAAGTACGGCTCGGTGGCCAAGGCGGCAGAGAATTGCAGATAGTATGTTCAAGAACGAATACGGATCCAGACTGCTCGCGGAAGCCGTCGAAAATCTGGCGTCGCTGCCGGGCATAGGCCGCCGCAGCGCATTGCGGCTCGCCCTTCACCTGCTGTACGAGCCCGTCCCCAACGTGGAGAAATTCGCCTCGTCGATTGTGGATTTCCGCAGCAAGATACATTTCTGTCCCCGCTGCCATATGATCAGCGACGACGGCAGCTGCGCCTTCTGCGACGACCCGCACAGGGACTCCCGCACGGTATGCGTTGTGGAGAACCACGCCGACCTGCTGAGCATCGAGAACACCGGACAGTATCGGGGCCTTTACCACGTCCTTGGCGGCATCATTTCCCCGATAGACGGTGTGGGCCCCGGCGATCTGACAATCAAGGATCTTGCTGAGCGGGTGGCAACAGGCGGTGTCGACGAGGTCATCCTGGCTCTCAGTACATCGATGGAAGGGGAGACGACCTCTTTCTATATCTCAAGACAGCTGGCAGCCTATGACGTCAGGCTGACTGCGATAGCCCGCGGAGTGGGATTCGGCGACGAGCTGGAATACACCGACTCGATGACGCTGGGCCGCTCGATTGTCAACCGCCAGCCCTTCAAATCGTAAAGCAAAATGAGTTTATTCGAGATATTCCTGCTGGCCGTCGGCCTTAGTTTCGATACCCTCGCGCTGAGTATCGTCGGAGGGATGTGTACCACAAAGATCAGTGCAGGCCAGAACATCCGCATCATTTCGACCTTCGGACTCGTTCAGGCCGCATTCCTGCTGGCCGGCTGGCTGCTCGGCGGCAGTTTCGTCCGCTACATTGAGGCATACGATCACTGGGTGGCTTTCGTCCTGTTATTCATTATTGGCTTTAACATGGTAGTCGAGAGCTTCAAACCTTCTGAAGAAAAAAATGTGGATTTGATGGACACCACCAAGCTTCTGCTGGCGTCAGTCGCTACATCTATCGACGCACTGGCGGTCGGCATATCGATGGCGGCCCTGCAGTTTTCCACCCACAGGATCATTCTCGCCCTCTGCACGGTTTTCATTGTGACGGCGGCTGCAAGTGAGCTTGGCCTCAAAGGCGGCAGCTGGGCTTCACGCATCTTCGGAAAGAAAAGCTACCTTGTCGGAGGCCTGGTGCTGATAGCGATCGGAATAAAGATATTGATAGAGCATCTTGCGGCTTGATGCGCAGGGTTTTGGATTTTTGAAATAAAAGTTTAAATTTGCACCGCTTTAATCCAGAAAGTGTAGAATAAAAATGATCTGCGTCCTCAATACGAGATTCGTGAAGACAAGCCCCCGATCCGGATGGCCACTCTGTTAATCAACAGAATGTGGAACCATCTTATTATCGGGAATTATGATCGAAATATTCTACTACAACCAATCAACAATAGATACCTCACAGTCTGTGGACATCCTGCGCACCCTGCAGTCGAAGGACGTCCTCTGGATGGATTTGTTCGACCCGACGGGAGACGAGAAAAGGGCTGTCGAGGATTTTCTCGGGACTACGCTTCAGAGCCGCGCACAGGCCGAAGAGATCGAGAGTTCATCTCGTTACAGCGAGACCGAGGATGAAATATTCATCAACACCAACTTCCTTATCCCCGGCCCTGAGAACTACACTATGGAGTCGGTGTCGTTCATCCTCAGCGATGACACGATAGTCTCCGTGCGCCAGGTGCCGCTGCGCAGCTTCACCGACATCCAGCGCCGCATCCTCGCCGGCCGCAAGGGCTATCCCACAGGCTTCCACATCCTGCTGGGCATCCTCGAGAACCGAATCGATATGGACGCCGATATGATCGAGCTGATGTCGAAGGAAATCGAACAGTACAGCAAGAGGGTGAGCCTGGGTGAGAACATCGGCGACGAATTCGTGCTGGACATCAATCAGCTGCAGGAGAACACGATGCTCGTGCGCGAGAACATAGTCGACAAGCAGAGAGTCATCTCGAGCGTGCTCAAGAGCGAGAAGACTCCCGACGAGATCAACACCAAGCTGAGCATTATGCTCCAGGATATTTCGTCACTCATCAACCACACGAACTTCAGCTTCGAACGTCTCGAGTACCTGCAGAACACAGTGCTCGGTCTGATCAACCTGGAGCAGAACAAGATTATGAAGATCTTCACCCTCGTGTCCGTGCTTCTGATGCCTCCGACGCTGATCGCGAGCTTCTACGGAATGAACGTGGAACTGCCGCTGATAGGGGGTCATTGGGACGTAATCCTGATCGGTGCGATTATGCTCGTGACGGTGCTTGCCGTCTTCTTCATCTTCCGTCACCGCCGGATGTTGTAAATTTCTATCATTCAGTCAAAAATCTTTTGATAATCGGGGATTTTTCCTATATTTGCGCTCCCTTTCAGCGCGAAAGGACTATACATATTGTCTAACTCCTTATTGGTTAATTTATTACACAACTATGGAAGAAGAAAAAACCGTACAGGAAGAGGTTCAGGTAGAAACCCCTAAACACAAAAGCAATGCATCAGTAAGCAACGACAGCTTCAACTGGGACGAGTTCGAAAACGAAACCCCCAGCGGTGTAGACCGCAAGGCTACAGAAGACGCTTACAACCAGACTCTCTCACGCATCAGCGAAAATGAGGTAGTCGAGGGTGTCGTTACCGCCATCAACAAACGCGAAGTAATCGTGAACATCGGTTACAAGAGCGAAGGCGTCATCAGCATCAACGAATTCCGTTACAACCCCGAGCTCGCAGTAGGCGACAAGGTTGAGGTTTACGTAGAGAATGCAGAGGACAAGAAAGGCCAGCTGATCCTTTCTCACAAACGTGCACGTTCACTCCGTTCTTGGGACAGGGTAAACGAGGCATTCGAGAAAGACGAGATCGTGAAAGGCTACATCAAGTGCCGTACAAAAGGCGGTATGATCGTGGATGTATTCGGAATAGAAGCATTCCTGCCCGGTTCACAGATAGACGTGAAGCCTATCAGGGACTACGATGTATTCGTAAACAAGACTATGGACTTCAAGATCGTCAAGATCAACAACGAGTACCGCAACGTAGTAGTTTCTCATAAGGCTCTCATCGAGGCTGAACTCGAAGCTCAGAAAGCTGAAATCATCAACAAGCTCGAGAAAGGCCAGATCCTTGAAGGTGTTGTCAAGAACATCACTTCATACGGCGTATTCGTCGACCTCGGCGGTGTGGACGGACTCATCCACATCACTGACCTCAGCTGGGGCCGCATCAACCATCCTGAGGAGGTTGTATCACTCGACCAGAAGATCAACGTCGTTATCCTTGACTTCGACGATGTCAAGAAGCGCATCGCCCTCGGTGTCAAACAGCTTACTCCTCATCCTTGGGAAGCTCTCGACCCGAACATCAAGGTTGGTGACAAGGTTAAAGGCAAAGTTGTCGTCATCGCTGATTATGGCGCATTCGTTGAGATCCAGCCCGGCGTAGAAGGTCTGATCCACGTTTCAGAAATGAGCTGGAGCCAGCACCTGCGCAGCGCACAGGATTTCTTCAAGGTTGGCGACGAGGTTGAGGCAGTCGTTCTGTCACTCGACCGCGACGAGCGCAAGATGTCTCTCGGCATCAAACAGCTCAAACCGGATCCCTGGGCTAATATCGTTGAGGAATATCCTATCAACAGCAAGCACACCGCCATCGTTCGCAACATCACCAACTTCGGTGTGTTCGTAGAGCTTAAGGAAGGTGTCGAGGGTCTCGTTCACATCAGCGACCTGAGTTGGACCAAGAAGATCAAACACCCGAGCGAAGTCGTTTCAGTAGGTGACAAGATCGATGTCGTAGTTCTCGACGTTGACCAGGCCATCCGCCGTCTCAGCCTCGGCCACAAGCAGCTTGAGGAAAGCCCTTGGGAAGAGTATGAGTCAGTTTACACTGTTGGTTCAGTTCACGACGGTACAATCGTCAGCATGAACGACAAGGGTGCTGTAGTCGCCCTCGCAGACGGTATCGAAGGTTTCGCTTCAAACCGCCAGCTCGTCAAGGAAGACGGCAGCAATCCTTCAGTAGGTGACGTGCTTCCTTTCAGGGTTCTCGAATTCAACAAGGCAAGCCGCAAGATCACTCTGAGCCACAGCCGCACTTACTCTGACGCACGCAAGGAAGAAGCTGCAAAAGAGCAGAAAGAGCAGAACGCTGAGGCCAACAACACTCAGAAGGCAGTGAAGAAGCTCAAAGCCAACCTTGAGAAGACCACTCTCGGTGACATCAGCTCACTCGCAGCCCTCAAGAGCGAAATGGAGAAGAAAGAAGCTGCTGCAGCTTCAGAAGCTACCGAGGAATAATTCCGGATGGAGTTCTCTCTGACTACTTTGGGAACGGCTTCGGCCGTTCCTTCAAACAATAGATTTTCAAGCGCCCATGTAATGAACGTACGCGGGCGCTTGTTTTTAATTGACTGTGCCGAAGGCAGCCAGATCCTGCTGGCCAGGCACGGCATCTCCCACGCCAAGATAGAGAACATTCTCATCTCGCATCTCCACGGCGACCACGTGTTCGGCATAATGCCGCTGCTCTCTACGATGGCTTTGAAAGGCCGTACGGCTCCGCTGTACATCTATGCCCCCGAGGCATTCTGCCATACGCTGAAGTTCTTCAAGAACTATTTCGCCGACGGTGTCAAATTCGACATAAACTTCGTTCCGCTGAAGGCTTCTGAGCCTGAAGAGATAATTGCGACACGCAACTGCAAGGTGTACGCATTTCCCTTGAACCACAAGGTGGAAACCTACGGTTTTCTGTTCCGCGAGGAGGAACCTGCGCTCAACGTCCGCAAGGAGTTCATCGAGCAGGATGGCCTGACCCTCCAGGAGATAGGCACTCTCAAGGCCGGTAATGACGTGGTACGAGAGGACGGCAGCGTGCTCGAAGCGGCAAAATACGCCTACAAGCCGTATGTGCCGCGCAGCGCCGCCTATAGCAGCGATACCGCTCCGTTCCCCGAACTGGAAGGATGGGTGCGCGGAGTGGACGTCCTCTATCACGAGGCCACTTTCGGCAACGATATGCGCGACCTTTCTTCGGAGTATTTCCATTCGACGGCTGAAGATGCGGCCAGGGTCGCTGCGGCTGCAGGAGCGGGGAAACTCGTAATCGGCCATTTCTCTTCACGCTATCCCGATGTGAATGTGCTTCTGGATGAGGCCAGGCAGGTTTTCCCCGAAACTTATCTGGCTGAAGAAGGTATGATTTTTGATGTCCCCGTCAAAAAACTATTCTGATGAAAAAAATCTCCGCTTTCCTTGCAACGGTATTACTTGCTGTCATAATGCCGATATGCGCCAATGCGCAGTTCTCGCGCGAGCAGTTCAGCAAGATTGCAATGGCTCTTATGTTCATACAGGATTATTATGTGGATACGCTTGATTACGAGTCCC